>Ga0335072_10000588_pt1 | contig 68116 bp, 63 predicted proteins | sample Lox_Sample_21_FD_206725 | JGI IMG/M metagenome (GOLD analysis project Ga0335072, IMG submission 206725) | Soil microbial communities from Loxahatchee National Wildlife Refuge, Florida, United States - Lox_Sample_2.1 | ecosystem: Environmental > Terrestrial > Soil > Wetlands | place: USA...
GCCGGCGTTGTTGACGAGCACGTCCAGCCGCCCGTAGCGCCCGCGGTGCGCTGCGACGACCTTCTGGATCTCGGCCTCGTCGGAGACGTTGGCGGCGACGCCGTGGACGTCGAAGCCGGCGTCGGCCAGTTCGGCGACGGCGGCGTCGAGCTTCTCGGGGCGGCGGGCGGCCATCGTGACGCCGTAGCCCTCCTCGCCCAGGATTCGGGCGACGGCGAGCCCGATTCCGCTCGAAGCTCCGGTTACGATCGCGGCGCGCTCTGGCATGGTCTGGGTCCTCTCCTCGTCGGTTGGCGTGGAAATCAAACCACGGCGGCGGCATGGTCGCGGCGTGGCCGCATGGGGCTCTGGCGCTGGTAGCGTCTGCGGGACCGCGCCTCGCGCGGGGAGGGCCCGTAGCTCAGTTGGTTAGAGCTGCCGACTCATAATCGGTAGGTCGCTGGTTCGAGTCCAGCCGGGCCCATGCCTCGATCCTCTGCACCAACAACAAAAGCAACCATACCAGCGGCTGAGCACGTCGCGCTAGATTTCCCCACCGATTTCCCCAGCTGGCGCGCCGGGGGCGAATGGCTCGCCTGGCAGTAGCAGCCGTGCGTTGGGCGTAGCAAGGGGGGCTTCCCGCTGTGGGGCCTTGCCCGCGGCCGTTTTCGCACGCCCCGACGAGGGCGTGCAGGCGCTTGGGACATCGGCCACACACGGGGTGGGGGCCCGCCTTCGGGAGCGCGATTCGTCAGCTACGAATCGAGCGCGGCCTCTCGCAAGAAGTTCGCCATGTCTACATATGCAGTAAGGTTGGCCGTACGGTTGTCCGATAGGATGTGGTGATGGAGCGCACTATTGGTGTGGATAAGGCGCGGGCGCGGCTGGGGCAGCTCGCTGACGAGATCGGGGCGGATGATGAGGCCGTGGTTCTGACGCGGCGTGGGCAGGCCGTGGCGGTCCTTATCAGCCCGGCTGGGTACGACGAGCTGTTGGAGTTGCGGCGCAGGTTGGCGCGCGAGGAGTTGCAGGCGAGGCTCGTGGAGGTTCGGGCGAGCGTTGCGTCCGCAGGCCTGGATGTCTCGGTGGTTGACGAGGCGATCGAGGCGGCGCGAGCGGCCGCGTGACCCGCCGCGCGGTCCTCGACTCCAACGTCATCGTCTCGGGCCTCGGCTGGTCGGGCGCCCCGGCGCGCATCGTCGAGGCGGTGCTCGCTGGCGAACTGGTTCTGGTCATGAGCGCACCTTTGCTGGCGGAGCTGCGCCGGGTGCTCGCGTACCCGAAGCTCGCCAAGGCGATACCGGACGGTTCGGGTCTCGCGGATCTCGTCGAGATGTCCAGCGTCGTGGTAGAGCCACGCAGTGTGTTCGACGTTGTCGAGGACGAGAGCGATAACCGCGTGCTCGAGGCCGCCGTGGACGCTGGCGTCGATCACATCGTCTCGGGAGACGGGCACCTGCTGGGGCTCGGCGTGTCCCAGGGCATCCCGATCCTCACGCCGGCAGAGTTCGTCAGGTCAGCGTTGTCCTAGTCGCCCCCGGGATCGTCGCGTTGTGCCGTCGGTTCGAGTGCTTGTGTGATCTGGGTGTCGAGGTGTGGCTGGGGTTGGTAGGCGAGGTACTGTTCGGTGGTCGTCATGCGGGTGTGGCGCATGAGGGCTTGGATGGTGCGGATGGCGGCGCCGCCGGCGTCGCTCACGCGAGCTGGCGTCGAATCTCATCGGCGGAGAGGACGTCACGGAGATGCTCCTTGGCAGTCATGCACCATACGGTAGCGCCCACGGCCCGACACAGCCGACCAACGGTCGTTGCTCGCCGTGGGTGCCGTGGCGAGATGATCGCCACTCGGCCCCCTGCGGCATCTCTCCGTCTCGCCGGGTGGCTGGATGGGCGTCGGCCGGGCATGGAGCGTCGTGGATCAGCACTCAGGGGAGGCGACTACACGCTGCCCGCATGAGCCCGCCAGATCTCCTCAGCCCTATCGGCCCAGCGCGGCGGCAGCGCCCCGTGCAGCTCGGCGAGGAACTCGTCGGCCGGTGTTGCGACTGGCGGGGGAAGCTCGGCGAAGAACGCGTCGATCTCCGCGGTCGTCTGCCGCAGCGCGTCGGGGTGGTTCTGCTCGGTCCACTCGAGGATGCTGCCGGCGACCTCCTCCAGCGAGGCCCGCTGCGCGACCCGCGCGATCTGAAGTACCTGCCCGATCTCCAGGTGCTTGTCCCGGCGGCCCCACCGCTGCGCCTCGACGCCGAGCGCACGCACCGTGCGGCTCATACCGCCCGTGTCCAGCCCGATGAACCGCGCCGCCTGGGAGAGCGTCGGAAGCGAACGAACGCGCTCGGCGCGCGTATCGGCAGCGGTCGCAGACATGGGCAACAGTTTAGCACAGGACGCTGCAAACGCAGCAAATGCAGCAATTGCAGAGAACGCAGCCAGGTCGAGAGCCGGCGTCAATCGAGACGGCCGAAGTGCAATCGACGCTGGCGTTCTCCCAAGACGCACAGCCTGGCGCGTATATGCTGTTATGGCACGGTCGTGACATGTGGAATCTTGCTCTGCTAGGCTGCCGCGCCGTGTTCTCGTCTCGATGCGCCGGTTGCCCTATGGGGATGAAGCCAACAGCCGTTGTTAGCGTCTGTCTTTGTTGGGTCCTCACCAGCGCTATATGTGCTGCTTCCGCATCGGCGGACTTTGTGGGAAGCACGACACTCACGTTCGAAGGCTATGGCGAAGAGACACCAATCACCAACCAATACGAACCCGAAGGCATCATCTTTTCGGGTGCGTCGCCCTCGGAACCACCCATTATAGCCTGGGACGACGTCAGCTCGATGAATCCCGTGCTTTCCGGCAATCCGCTGTTCCACGGGCCGATCAAAGGTGAGTTCGTCGTGCCAGGCACGTCGCTTCCAACTACCGTTGACGGCCTGTCAATGCTCGTCGGCTTCATCGATGATCCCGGCTCTACGACCTTGACCGTCGATACGACCACTGGCAGTGAAACTATCGTGGCTGACCAATATGGCTTCGACGAACTTGAAAGCACTGCCTCCGATATTACCGGCTTCTCCGTCGAAGAAACCAGCTTCGAGGAAGAAGGCTTTGAGATCGACAACGTGTCGTTTACGCCAGGCGCACCGCCGGTCGTCACACCGCCAACCCCACCGCCAACCCCACCCCCGACACCAGCGCCTGTCTCTACGCCGACGCCAACAGCGAGCGATTGTCCAGCGTATATGGTGATTGACTCGCGCGGCTCAGGTGAGAACAAGGTCGTGCATGGTCAAGTTATGCCCGAGATCAGCCCGCCCGCTGCCGCGTTTACGAAGGAGCTGGAAGCTTTGCATGGCCCCGGGTCGGTGTTGCTTGTAAAGAACCCCTATCCAGCGGTGGGCTTGTTGGGCAGTTGGCGTGACGTGCTCAACCTGATCGGAGCCGGCCTCGGTATCGGCCCACTTGGTGCCTACCATGCATCCGTAGTTGATGGCGAGAAGTGGCTCCGCACAGACCTTCAAAACGAGGTCAACATCTGTGGTGGTCAAACGCGCATTATCTTGATCGGCTATAGCCAGGGTGCGCAGGTCACTGGTGACGTATATCAGCGATATGTCTCGTCAGCCGAGAAGGCGGACATACTCGGTGTCGTGCTATTCGGAGATCCTTACTTCGACCCAACAGACAAGACCGCCGATCGTGGCGCAAAGTATTGGCCCCACTCGGGTGTTCTCGGCGAGCGACCTAGCTTTGGCAATGATCCACGCGTACTGTCATATTGCCATTACCACGATATTATTTGCCAGCATCCAAACGTTGTTGAAGTGGTTAAATATCGACTGTCACAGCACGAGAACTATCCACCAGACGCGACGGCTGCGGCAAAGCATTTCTAGACGGACGCTTTCATTGCAATCTCATCAGCTGAGGTAGGCTGAGAAAGTGAAAGCAGCATACCTTCTGGTCCTGCGTGCCCTGATAATCTTGGCCGCACTGCCCGGCAAGAGTTTTGCTTATTACACTGATCTTTCACCCAAGTGGAGATGAAGCACTTGGACTATTTCCAATATTATTCCTTGGAAAGCTGCCTGACAAGGCCCATGCCGCGACAGGCCTGCAAACACACAAACCCCCGGGTTTCGCCGGGGAATGCAGAGCGTAGGTCCCCGACCGCCCGAGGTTTCTGGAGATCCCTTCTCACGGGATAACGACGCGCTGCTGCACATCGCGCCAGCGCTGATCGAAAGTCCATACGGCGTCGGCGTCGATGGTCTCGGCGACCACCAGCGCGATGGCGTCAGGCAGGCTGAGGCCGCGGTGTCGAGCCTTCAGCATCGCTGCAGCGTTAGCAACGACGATGCCGACGGGCACGATTTCGCATCCGTCTACGAAGTCGCGGGCTGCCGCGAGCGCCTCGCCGCCGACACGAGCCGGCCCGACGAGCACCTCGGCGCGTGTGGTGGCGGCGAGCACCAGCAGCTCATCGTCGCTCGCGTCGGTGAGCGCGGCCGTTGCTGCCTGGTGGTGGGCATCGTGCACGGCGAGGGCCGCGATCGCGACGCTCGCGTCGAGAACGATCAGTCGCGCCACTCGGCGCGGAGCTCGTCGAGGTAGCCGGTGGGGTAGGCCAAGCTGTCGACCCTGCCCATCGCTGCGAGCAGTCGCGTGCGTCGTCGGGCCCGCTCTTCCTGTCCCGGGGGCGCGCCGAGCAGCTCGTGGCGAACGGCCATGCGGATCAGCTCGGCCTCGCTTGTGCCACGCTCCTTTGCCGCCTGCTTGATCCCCTGGTGAAGCTCGTCGGGCAGGTAGATCGTCGTCTTGACCACGACCGCAATCTACCATATCTAATGTATGGCAGTAGCGTCTGCATCTGATCGGCCCGTCCGTGCACGACCACCGCATGCCAGCCCGAAAACCGAATAGCCAAGCCAAATACAGCCTTTCGGAGCAACTCAAAAGCGGTGGGTCGCCGGTTCGGGTCCAGCCGCGCCCATTCCGCGATCTTGCACGCGCCCCCGCGCCTTGCGCTTGGCCCCCGCCGGCACCAGCCGCGAGAGCTGCGCGCGGTGCCCGGCAACCCACCGGTACCCCTTCTCGGTGCTCCCCGGAAACCGCGCAAGGACCCAGGCCGGCAGCTGGCCACAGGGAAGCACCCGCAGCACCTCCACTCCGGCGGCGCCCCCCGAATACCGTCCGCCACCGGGCGAGAGCAAATGCCACGTCGCCATCCGCGCGGCGGCTGGGACATCGCCCAGCAGACGCCCCGCCTCGGCGCCCTGCAGCGCCATCGGTCTGAGCCGCCGCGCGCGATCGCAGGCCAGGAGGCCCGACAACACCCACGCGCAGAACCCGCAATCGGCGTCGTAAAAAACGATCCAACCTCCCGACCTCTCGGATCCCGGAGACACCCGACGAGCTTGCCCGTCCCACCTGCGCGCTGCCCGCGTCAGGACCGCCGCCCCCGGGAGACACCCGACCACCTTGCCCATCCGCCCGGCGCGCTACCGACTCGCCGCGGCTCGCTGGTCGGCTCGCGCCTGCCAGGCGCGCTCGAACTCGCCGAGCATCGCCGGGTAGACGGCGAGATATCGAAACGGCTTGATCGCGGCCATGTAGGCGACGCCGAACAGCCCGTTGGGCTTCACCAGGACGGCCATCTGCGCATGATGCCCGCCGGCCCCGTCGTCGACGAGCGCGGTGTGCAGGACCCCGTGCATCGTGCCGTTGGCGATCTCGGCGGCGAACTCGTCGTCGGTGATGTAGAGGGAGGTGAAGGGCAGCTCGCGCAACCGCGGCGGCGCCGTGTCTCGGAGGTCGGCGGGCAGCCGGTCGCGCAGGGTGGGCACGCGCGAGCCCAGCCCGCTGTCGGGCTTGTCCCAGCCGAGCAGCCCTCCGATCTTCCAGCGCAGGGCGAACAGTGCGCGCACGACGAGCGAGGAGCTCTCGGACGGGTCGAGCGAGACGAGCATCTCGGCGGCCGTCTCCCAGTCGTCGGGGCGCCCCGGCGCTCGTATCTCCCAGACGTCCTCCAGGCGAAAGTCGCGGGTGAGCTCGTGGATTCGCCACGGGCGCGAGGTGTGGGCGCTGTCGGGCAGCTTCTGCATCGCGGAGCCTCCGATCCATACGGTTGCGTATATATACGGTAGCGTATAGGAACGGGCATGACGGACGCGGCGGGGCGTGTCGACGTCCCGACGCGACCGATGCGGCGCGTAGACAGGCGAAGAGCCGACGAGCACGAACCTCCGAGGACACGATGGCCACCACCCGAACACCCCGCGGCGCCTGGATCGACGCGGGCCTGCGCGCCCTCGCCGTCGCCGGCCCCGACGGCGTTCGGGTCGAGTCACTCGCACAGTCCCTGGGGGTCAGCAAGGGTGGCTTCTACTGGCACTTCGAGGGCAGGCCGGTGCTGTTGCATGAGATGCTGGACCGCTGGGAGCGGCTGATGGTCGACGAGGTCATCGAGCGCGTCGAGCAGGAGCCAGCCGACGACGCCCGGGCCAAGCTGCGGCGACTGTTCGTGCTCGGGTCCAGTCGTGGTCGCCCCCGTACCGCCGACGACGCGGACGCCCCGACCCCGATGGAGATCGAGCTCGCCATCCGCGACTGGGGCCGACGCGACGAGGCCGTGGCGGCCCGCCTCGCACATGTCGACAACCGGCGCATGGACTACATGCGCAAGCTCTTCGCGGAGATCTGCTCCGACGCAGAGGAGGTCGAGGTGCGCAGCCTGCTGGCCTTCTGCGTCTTCATCGGCAACCACTTCATCGCAGCCGGTCACGGCACGCGCAGCCGCAGCGAGGTCGTACGGCTCACCCTGGAGCGCCTGCTCGCATAGGCCCTCGTCCGCCTGCTTCGCGTAGGCCCTCCTCCGGCGCCTGTCCCGCCAAGCCGGCACCTACTCGCCTGAGCCCTCCGCTCGCGCCGGCAGCCAGGCCGGGGCCACCAGCGCCCCGCCGACGGCGACCGCCGCGGCGACGCTCAACCCGAGATCCATCCCGGCGGCGGCCGGCGCCATCGGTACTTGGCTGCACCGGAGGCCCGGGAAACCTACGGAGACCGGCCGCCGGAGGGTTTGACACCGCCGATCCCCGGGTAATGTCACATCCGGACGCCCCGGCTGGGACGGGGCGCGGATGCCTCTCAACGCGAACCGTGTACTCAGAGGAGAACAACGAGCGTGGCGCTGCCCCAAGGGGCATGACGGTGACCGCCGACGTCAGGCGCTCGGGCTCGGCCGCCGCCTCGACGACCGCCGCCTCGACCGCAGCCGCCTCGGCGAGCGCTGGCACGACGCGCCGGAAGGCCGCCGCGGGCGATCGCGGTGGGGCTGTGCCGTATGCCGTCCTGGAACGGCGGCCGGCATGTGCGCCGCGGCCGGCCTCGCGGGAGGAGATCGTCGCCGGTCTCTTCGCGGCGTTCGGCCGTCGCGAGCTCTCCGAGGCCGAGATGCTGGAGCTGCTGCACCCCGAGATCGTCTTCACGCCGATGACGGCCCAGGTCACCCAGGCCGGCGAGCCCTACCGCGGTCACGCCGGTATCCGTCGCTACGAGGCCGACCTGGCGGAACGCTGGAGCGAGCTGAGGATCGAGCTCACCCAGATCCGCGCCGCCGGCGACGCCGTGGTGGCGCTCGGGCTGGTCAGCGGCCGGGGGGCGGCGGGCAGCTTCTCCGACCAGCCGGCGACGTGGGTCATCAAGTTTCGCGACGGCAGGGTCGCCAGCGTGCAGGTCTTCGCCGACGCCCGCCACGTCGTGGGCGCCCTGCTCGGCGAGCGGCAGGGTTGAGGCGTCGGCCGCGGTGAGTCACCGCCCGAGCTAAGCCCGCCGCCACGCGCAATACGCTCAGGGGATGGGCCCCAACGAGCTTCCCGCCGCCGGCGCGCGGGCCGAGTCGGCGACGCGGCCGATCGGCGAGCAGGTCGAGCGGCTGGCGGTGGTCGACCTGGGCTCGAACTCGTTTCGGCTCGTCGTGTTCTCCTCGGCGCCGGGCTGGTGGCAGCGCACGGATGAGATCCACCAGCCGGTGCGGATCGGGGAAGGGATGGGCGCGACGGGACGGCTGGGCGAGCTGCCGATGGCGCGGGCGCTGGCGGCGCTGGACGTGTTCTCCCACTTCTGCACCGCCGCCGGCCTGGGGGACGACGCGATCGACGCCGTCGCGACCAGTGCGATCCGCGACGCCGAGAACCGCGAGCAATTCCTGGAGCGGGCGCGGGCGACGACGCGGCTGCCGATCCGGGTGCTGAGCCGCGAGCAGGAGGCGCGCTACGCCCAGCTGGCGGCGGTCAACTCGACGACGCTGGCCGACGGCTGCGTGCTCGACCTCGGCGGGGGATCGATGCAGCTGATCGCCGTCTCCGGCCGCCGCGCCGGCGAGCTGCGGTCGTGGCCGCTGGGCGCGGTGCGGATGACAGAGCGCTTCCTTCCCGGTCCGGGCCCGGCCAAGCGCCGCCAGCTGGAGGAGCTCCGCGAGCACGTCGCCCAGGAGCTCGAGGGGGCGCCGTGGCTGCGCTCCGCGGGGCGGCGGCTGGTTGGCATCGGGGGTGCGGTGCGCAACCTCGCCGTCGCCGTCCAGCGGGCGGCGGGGATGCCGAGCAACGGCGTCCAGGGCACGGTGATCGAGCGGGGGCGCCTGGAGGAGATAGTGCAGCGGCTGGCGGCGCTGCCGGCGGCACGGCGCAGCGAGGTCCCAGGGGTCAAGCCGCTGCGGGCCGACCTGATCCTGGCCGGCGCGGTGGTGCTCGCCGGGGCGATGGACGCCGGAGGCTTCGCCGAGCTCGAGGTGACCGAGGCCGGCCTGCGGGAGGGCATCTTCTTCGAGCGCCACCTCGCCGATCGGAGACGGCCGCGGGACCCGCCACTGTTCGCCGACGTCCGCCGGGCTTCGGTGCTGAACCTGGCGGCGCGCTACCACATGGACGTCGCCCACACCCGTCACGTGGCGGCTCTGGCGCTGGGTATGTTCGACCAGCTAGCCCATATGGGGCTGCACCCCGGAGATCCGGTGGAGCGGGAGCTGCTGTGGGCTGGATGCGTGCTGCACGACATCGGGATGTCGGTCGACTACGACGACCACCACAAGCACTCGCGCTACCTGATCCTCAACGGCGGCCTGCCGGGCTTCACGCCGACGGAGGTCGCGATCGTGGCCCAGGCGGCGCGCTACCACCGCAAGGGTCTGCCCGAGCCGGGCCCGCTGGGCCCGCTGTTCGGGGCCGGCGATCGGGAGCGGCTGGACCGCTGCGCGGCGCTGCTGCGCCTCGCCGAGGACCTCGAGCGCTCACGAGACCAGCTCGTGCGCGACACGGTTCTCAGCGCCCGCAACGGGCACGTCGAGCTGCGCCTGTTGGCCGAGGGCGACTCGGCGGTGCCGCGCTGGGCGGCGGGCCGCGAGAGCGAGCTGTTCGCCCGCGCCTTCCACCGCGGTCTGGCCGTCGTCTGAGACCCCGCCGGCCTCGCGCGGGCGCGCGCACACCCGCGGGCGCCCGCCCGCACACCTCGCCAAAGCAAGACACCGGCCCCGCCCGGCGGGGCGAGATGGCGGCCCTCAGGCCTGGGCGGCGAGCTTGCTTTCGTCGCCGGCGCAGTCGTAGAGGACGAAGCTGTAGACCGAGAAGCGCCGGAAGTGCAGCCAGACTTCGTTGGGGATCTCACGGCAGGCCTTGATGACGGCGCGCGAGGCGAGGTTGCCGCCGCGGCTGGCGTAGGCGCCGCCGAGAACGACGTAGCGGGCTTCGTGGTGGGCGACCATGCTCGCCAGGCGCGGCCCGTTGACGGCGGGGTCGGTGCCGCTGTAGCCGCCCATCGGGGCGGCGCGGTGGCCGAGCAGGATGAAGCCGCTGGCGCTGTCGGAGGAGACCGTCAGCAGTTCCCAGCGGTGCGTCGGGTGGTGGGCGTCGACGTAGCGCATGAGGTCGTCGTCTACCTTGACGTCGTGGGGGGTCATGCCGTCGGGGCCAAGCGCTCCGGCGGCGCGGGGTCCGGCGGCGGGGAAGGTGCCCTGGACGGGGATCCACCAGGTGGTCCTGGCGTAGAGGGTGGGGGCGATGCTGAGCACGAGCAGCACGAGCGCCATCGCGGGGATCGCGAGGCGTCGCAGGAGCAGCGCGGCGAGCACCAGCAGGGCGCAGAGCCCGGCGCCGAGGGCGAGGGGGACGTGGAACCAGTGCATGTACTGCTGGCGGTGGAGCTGGACGATCTGCGCCGCGACGGTCCCGGCGACGGCGAGCGGCAGCAGCGCGATCCACCACTCCCGTTTGCGCACCGCGCTCACGAAGGCCGCGGCGCCGGCGCCGACCATGGCGGCGGCCCCGGGGGCCAGGGCGGAGGTGTAGTAGGGGTGCACGATCCCCTTGGAGAAGCTGAGGATGAGGGCCTCGGTGAGGAACCAGCCGCCCAACACGAGCAGGCCGGCGGTGCGGGGGTCGCGGCGCATGACGGCGAGGCGCGAGGCGCTCACGAGGCCATCCCGCTCTGCGCCACCCGCTCGGGCTGCCTGCCTCCGTGCCGCGCGGGCCGCCGCCGTCTGCGCCGCCGCCGCGCCTGGGTCCCCCGCCGCGCCTGGGTCCCCCGCCGCTGTCCGAGCCGACGGCGCGCTTGGGTCGGCCGTCGCGGGGCGGCGCCGTTCCCAGACGATGGCGAGCGCGACGGCGAGCATCCCGAACAGCGCGAAGGGGAGCATCCAGCCGATCTGGTCGCCGAGGCCGGCCTCGAAGAGGCGCAGGGGGCCGGGGGGGACGGCGAAGGGGGTGGGGCTGACGTAGTGCCCGTCGGGCAGCACGTGGTGCAGGTCGGTGACGGCTGTTTTCGGCGCCCGGGTGCGGGTTTCGCTGAGGTGGGTCGTGGTCGGGGTCGAGGGGAATTCGGCGGGGTTGAAGGGCGCGACGCCGCCTAGCCGGATGAAGATTTCCCCGGGGCCGCCGACCTCGCCTTCGACTCGCCCGAGGCCGTTGTAGTCGAAAGTCAGGCCGAGCTCGGTGTTGTGCTTGGAGCCGCCGACGTAGGGCCGCTGGGAGGCGGGGGTGAGTTCGACGGCGGCGATCCAGGCGAAGGAGACGACGAGCATGACGAGCCCGCCGGCGAGCAGCTTCAGGGCGCGCCGCGGCAGCGGGTCGGGTGCGCAGAGGATGTAGCCGACGGCGATGCCGGGGACGACGAGGTAGGCGGCGAGGGTCTTGGTGTTGAACGCCAGCCCGACGAGGACGGCGCAGGCGATCAGGCTCGGCCAGCGCCCGCCGCGGATGGCGCGGATGGCGGCGCCGCAGGCGAGCAGCATCAGCAGGATGAGGGGCAGGTCGACGTTGTTGTCGCGCGCGGAGGCGACGAAGGCGGGGGCGACGGCGAGCGTCAGGGCGGCGGCGAGCCCGGCGAGCTGGCCGAAGGGGCGGAGCATGACCATGTAGACGACGGCGACGCAGAGGACACCGATGAGGGCCTCGGGCAGCAGCAGGCTGAGGGGGTGAAAGCCGAAGATGGCGGCGCTCGTGGCCTGCACCCAGAGGCCGAGGGGGGGCTTGTCGATCGTGATCAGCCCGCCGGGGTCGAAGGAGACGAAGAAGAAGTTGTGCAGGGAGAGCAGCATCGATTTGACGCCGCTGGAGTAGAAGGTGTTGGCGTAGCCGTTCTGGGCGAGGCGGTGGGTGTTCAGGACGGCGGCGCCGACCAGGATGGGGAGCAGCGCGAGGTAGCCGAGCGCGGCCTGGCGGTCGAGGCCGAGGGCGACGCGGGGGCTGTGAGCCACGCGGACCGGCGCCGGCGCGAGGCTGGTGGCGGTGGCGGGAGTGGCGGCGCTCGCCGGGGTGGGCGTGTCGGAGGGGATGACGCTCATCTCGAGGGGGAGGGGTGCCGGTGGGCGGCGCCCGGCCGGCGGGCGACAGCAAAGCGGATCGGTGCTAAGCGTGCATTAAGACGCATCGAGGGCGTCGATGAGCCGTGCGAGGTCGTCCTCGTCGTTCCAGGCGCCGACGGAGGCCCGCAGCGCGGGCCGCTCGGGGATGTCGCGCAGGATGACGCCGGCCTCGGCGAGTCGCTCACGCTCGCCGACGGGGTCGGCGCTGGAGAAGGTCACGAGCGTGGTGCCGTCGCGGGGCGTGACCTCGCGGCCGGCGGCCCGCAGCCGGCCGGCGAGCTGCTCGGCGAGGGCGGCGGCGCGGACATGGACGGCATCCCAGCCGCCGGCGGCGAGCACCTGTAGGGCACCAAGGGCGCAGGCCAGGGCCTCGGCGCTGAGCGAGAAGGTGTCCAGCCGGCGGGCGTCGGGCTGCAAGGAGGCTTGCAGGCCGGCGCCGGGGTTGGCGAGGTTGCCGTAGCCGCGGCGGGTCACGGCGAGTCGCTCGCGCAGCTCGGGGGAGACGTAGAGCATCCCGGTGCCGTCGGGGCCGCAGAGCCACTTCTGGCCGGCGCCGGCGTAGGCGGCGCAGCGCAGGGCGCCGACCTGGGTCGGCACCGCCCCGACGCCCTGGGCGCCGTCGAGGAGAACCGGGACGTCGAGCTGGGCGAGGGCGCCGGGGGCGAGACGCCCGCTCATCCAGCTGACGTGCGAGCAGGCCACGAGCCGGGTGTCGGCGCTCACAGCCGCGGGCAGCTCCGACCAGGGGGCGATCCGGATGCGGGCGCCGCGGACGTCGCGGGCGGCGGCGAGGGCGCCGAGCAGGCCGGGGTGCTCCTCGTCGGAGGTCAGGATCTCGTCGCCCGGGGCGAGGCCGAGGCCGTCGATGACGAGGGCCAGGCCCTCGCTGGTGCAGGTCGTCAGGGCGACGTCGCCGGGGGCGCAGCCGAGCAGTGCGGCGTAGGCGGCGCGGAGCTCTTCGCGGAGCTCGGCGCGGCGCTCGAAGTGGTGGTGGGTGCGCCCCTCGCGGGCTGCTCGGGCGAGCTCCTCGCCGGCGGCCTGGACGGCGCCGGCGGGCAGGGGGCCGTCGGTCCCGGCGTTGAGGTAGGCGCGGGTGGCGAGGACGGGGAACTGGTCGCGAAGCGCTCCGAGCTGGGGCTGTGCGGAAGTTGCCACCGGCGGTGAGGATATCCCGGGCTGGGCGGCCGCGTAGCAAAAGCGGGTTCGCTGATGGGACCGTATTCCTGTCGAATTCATGCCATCCGAATATCGAATTGGATAGGATCGCCGGTGGCGGCGAACGGGAGTGGCGTCGCGGCATCTGAGAGGCCAGGAACACGGCATGGTGGGAGGATGGAGATGGAGTTGACCGGTGGCGTGGAGGCGGAGGGGCGGCTGTTGTGGGAGCCCAGTGCGCAGTGGCGGGCGCGGGCGAGCCTGACGGCCTTCATGGGTTGGGTCAACGAGCGCGAGGGGACGCGCTTCGCGGAGTACGGTGAGCTCTGGCAATGGTCGGTGGACGAGCTCGAGCGCTTCTGGGCTGCGATCTGGGAGTACTGCGGGGTGCGCAGCTCGCGCCCCTATGAGCGGGTGCTCGTGGATCGGGCGATGCCGGGCGCCAGGTGGTTCCCGGGCTCGGAGCTGAACTACGCCGAGAACATGCTGGCGGGGCGTGAGGAGCGGGCGGTGGCGGTGCTGCACGCATCCGAGCTGCGGCCCCTGCGGGAGCTGACGTGGGGGCAGCTCGCCGGCGAGGTCGCCCGTGTCGCCGGCGGTCTGCGGGCGTTGGGGGTGGGACGCGGGGACCGGGTGGTGGCGTACATGCCGAACATCCCGGAGACCCTGATCGCGTTTCTGGCCACGGCGAGCCTGGGCGCGATCTGGTCCAGCGCGGCCCCGGAGTTCGGGGCGCGCAGCGTCGTCGACCGCTTCGCCCAGATCGAGCCGTCGGTGCTGCTGTGCTGCGACGGCTACCGCCACAACGGCCGCGACTACGACCGGCGGGATGCCGTCGGGGAGATCGCGGCGGCGCTGCCCGGGCTGCGCCACACGGTGGTTCTGCCCTACCTCTTCGCCGAGCCGTCCGATGTCGCGGTCGGCGCCGAGGGCCGCGAGACCTCGCGCGACGGCGCCGGCCCGGGCGTGGCGAGGGGGCCGGGGGAGACACCGCCGGCTTGGCCTGGCGCAATGACGTGGGAGGGGCTGGCGGAGCTGGGGGAGGGCGCGCCGCTGAGCTTCGAGCAGGTTCCCTTCGATCATCCCCTGTGGGTCCTGTACTCGTCGGGCACGACTGGCCTGCCGAAGGCGATCGTCCATGGGCACGGCGGGATCCTGGTGGAGCAGCTCAAGAAGAGCCGCCTGCATCTGGACCTGCACAGCGGGGATCGGATGTTCTGGTTCACGACGACGGGCTGGATGATGTGGAACTTCCTGATCGGCTGCCTCTTCAGCGAGGCGGCGATCGTGCTCTATGACGGCAGCCCCTCCCACCCGGACCTGGGCGCTCTGTGGGATCTGGCGCAGCGGACGCGGGTGACCTGCATGGGCGTCAGCGCGGGCCTGTTGACGGCGTGCGAAAAGGCCGGGGTGGAGCCGGGCCGGGACTACGACCTGAGCGCGCTGCGCGGCATCGGCTCGACGGGGTCGCCGTTGGCGCCGGAGAGCTTCGCCTGGGTCTACGGCCACGTCAAGCGCGATCTCTGGCTGTTCTCGACGAGCGGCGGCACCGACGTCTGCACGGCGTTCGTCGGCGGTTGCCCGCTGCTGCCGGTGTACGAAGGTGAGCTGCAGTGCCGCGGGTTGGGCTGCGCGGTCGAGGCCTGGGACGCGCGGGGGCGGAGCGTCGTGGAAGAGGTCGGCGAGCTGGTGCTGACCGAGCCGCTGCCCTCGATGCCGCTCTACTTCTGGGGCGATCCAGACGGCAGCCGCTACCGGGAGAGCTACTTCGCGATGTACCCCGGGGTCTGGCGCCACGGCGACTGGATCAAGATCACGCGGCGCGGCGGCGCCGTGATCTACGGCCGCTCGGACGCCACGATCAATCGTCAAGGGGTGCGGATGGGGACGAGCGAGATCTACCGCGCCGCGGGGGCGCTGGAGGAGGTGGTCGACGCGCTCGTCGTTGACGTACCGGGCGATGCCGTCGGCGGCGCAGGCGCAGGCGCCGGCGACCAAGACGCAGGCGCCGGCGAGCGCGACGGGCGAACCGGCGCCGGAGGCACGGGCGGGGAGCTGCGGATGCTGCTGTTCGTCGTGCTGCGCCCCGGTGTGAGGCTCGACGACGACCTGGTGGCTCGGATCAGACGGCGGATCCGCGAGGACTGCTCTCCGCGACACGTCCCCGACGAGATCCTGCAGATCGAGGAGGTCCCGCGGACGCTCTCTGGCAAGGCGCTTGAGGTGCCGGTGAAGCGGATCCTGATGGGCGCCGCCCCCGCCGAGGCGGCGAGCGTGGAGTCGCTCGCCAACCCCCGGGCGCTCGACTTCTTCGTGGCGCTCGCCGGGGAACGGGGGCGCTGAGCGAGCAGAAGTTACGGAGATCCGGCGCCGATCCGGGAGGAGTACTCGCCCGGGGCGTCGAACAAGGGGGCCGATGAAGCAAGCCGTGACGCCCGAGATCGAGAAGGTCGCCGCCGCGGACGGCGCCGGGGCGTCGCTGCGCCCCGAGCTCGGCGGCGAGCGCCAGAGCCTCTCGGCCTACATCCAGATGCGCTTCGAGGAATGCTCGCGCTCGCAGAAGGATGTGGCGCAGTACATCGTCGACCACCTCGACGAGGCCGCCTTCCAGACCGCCGAGGAGCTTGCCCGCCGGGCGAACACCTCGAGCTCGACAGTGGTGCGCTTCTCCCAGGCGCTCGGCTTCGAGGGCTTCCCCGAGCTGCAGGCTGCCGCGCGCGAGGAGTATCGCCGCGTCCACGCCACCGGCGGGCCGGGATCGTCCAACGGCGCCGCCGGGAGCTCGGCGCCGCTGTTCTCGCTGGACCAGAACGAGTTCGAGGGGGCCCTGGCGGCCGACCACCTCAACGTCGAGGAGACCGCCCGCAAGGTCTCCCGCCGCGCGGTGGACTCACTGATCGACGCGATCGTGAGCTCGGAGAAGGTACTCGTCGCGGGCACCGACCAGATGGCGTTCTTCGCCAGCTACCTGCGCCACCTGCTGATGCTGCTCGACCTCCGCGTCGACGTCGTCGCCAGCCCCTCCCAGGAGGCCCTGAGCCGCCTCGGCCGGATCGACGAGGCGACGCTCGTCATCGGCCTCTCCGCCGGCCGCCCGCACCCGCTGGTGGTGCGCGCGATGAAGCTCGCCCGCCACCGCAAGGCGCGCACCGCGGCGATCACCGACGCGACCCTCTCCGAGGTCGCCAAGCTGGCCCAGATCAAGCTCTACTACTCCTCCAACAGCCCCGCCTACGTGCGCTCCCACACGGCGCTGCTGAGCCTCATCCAGGCGCTCGCCTACGGCGTGTACTCGCGCGACAGCGCCCAGTATGAGGACCGCATCAAGGCCTTCCGGTTGAAGTAGCGGCGGCAGACCGCCGCATGCTCGAAGAGAGAGATGGGAGATGCTGCGTGCAGCATCTCCAGCAGGGCCGCATGCGGCCCTGCTCCGGGCGGTGCATGCACCGCCCGGCCAGCCGGCGCATGCGCCGGCTGAAATAGTAGGATCACGTGTCTGATTCCAGTTGTTGCCACCGATTCGGAGCTTGTGTGGAGCATCGGCTGCTAGCCGGCCTGGCGACCACGACAGCGTGCATCCTGCTGTCCGCGCCGTGCGCGTTCGGCGGCGAGTCGCTGAAGGTCGCGGTCGGTGCCGATCCCGCGGTGGGACAGCCGTTGAGCGTCACCGTGGAAGGCGTCACGAATGGGCTCGACGATCTCTATGTATTCGCCGCAACCGGGGACTGCGCCGCCGACCCTTACGATGAGGCCACCTACACCTTCGAAGTGAGCACGCTCTCCGGCTCCGGTGAACATAGACACGGAGTCGCCGAAGGCGAAGCCGCTGCCGCCGGCGAATTCAAACGGACCTTCACGTTTTCGCCGTGGGCGGAAAAGTCGTATGTCGTGTGCGCCTATCTGGACGCTGCCGCCGAAGCCACGCCCGACGTGTTTGCGAAGGTCACCTTCGTGATTCCCGAACCAGGGCCGGTCAAGGCTCCCTATCTGAACGAAGCCACCAAAGAGTTTTCGCCTGTCGCCATCGCGGAAGGGCAGCGCATAGAACGCGAACGCGAACAACTGGAAAAGGAAAAGGCAGAACGTGAACATCCGCCTACGCCAGAGAGCGAGACGACGCCCGTTGAACCGCCGCTGGCGGTGAACGACTCCACGAAGCGCTGTCTGGTGCCGGCGTTGCGCGGGCGCACTCTCGCGGACGCGCGGGCGGCGCTGAAGCGCGCCGATTGCCGTCTCGGCGCCGTCAAGCGCTCCGGCCGCGCTGGGGGCCGTCTTGTCGTAGTGCGCCAGAGTGTGCGGAGTGGTAGTCGGCAGGCCGCTGATGCCGCGGTGGCCGTCGTGCTGGGCCGGCGGTCGCGCTAGAGCGCCGGCCCACCCACCGCATCGGGCGCGAGCAGAGCAGCCCCCGGACGGGCCGGATCGGCGCGCCCGGCGCGCCGGCGGCGCAAGCTTCGGGTCGGCATGAGTCGCGGCCGCTCTCGAGGAGCCGTTTGCGCTCCCGGGCCGCAAGCTATCCTCCCATCCATACGCGACGAGGCGACATTCACAGTCAAGGCCGGCTTGGCGGAGATGCTCAAGGGCGGGGTCATCATGGACGTCGTCACCCCCGAGCAGGCCAAGGTCGCCGAGGACGCCGGGGCGGCCGCCGTGATGGCGCTGGAGCGGGTGCCCGCCGACATCCGCCGCGACGGCGGCGTCGCGCGGATGTCCGACCCGGAGATGATCTCAGGCATCCAGGAGGCGGTGTCGATCCCGGTGATGGCGAAGGCCCGCATCGGGCACTTCGTCGAGGCCCAGGTCCTGGAGGCGCTCGACGTGGACTACGTCGACGAGTCTGAGGTGCTGACGCCGGCGGATGAGGTCAACCACATCGACAAGTGGGCCTTCAAGGTGCCCTTCGTCTGCGGCGCCACCAACCTCGGCGAGGCCCTGCGACGGATCGGCGAGGGCGCCGCCATGATCCGCTCCAAGGGGGAGGCCGGCACCGGGGACATCGTCGAGGCCGTCCGCCACATGCGCGTCATCGGCTCCGAGATCCGCAGGCTGACGGTGCTCGGCGAGGAGGAGCTGGCGGCGGCCGCCAAGCAATTGCAGGCTCCCATCGATCTCGTCCGCCGCGTCGCCCGCGACGGCAGGCTGCCCGTCGTCCTGTTCTGCGCCGGCGGCATCGCGACCCCGGCCGACGCCGCCCTGATGATGGCGCTCGGCGCCGAAGGCGTCTTCGTCGGCTCCGGCATCTTCAAGTCCCAGGACCCCGCCACGCGCGCCGCCGCGATCGTCGAGGCGACGACCCACTGGCAGGACCCCGGACGGGTCGCCGCAGCCTCGCGCGGTCTGGGAACCGCGATGGTCAGCCTCGAGAGCTCCAAGCTCGAGCACGAGCAGCTGCTGGCCCAGCGCGGTTGGTAGGGCGAGCAGTCACTTCGCTTGCCTGAGCCCGCGCTGATAGGCGTCCTGGCCCTCCAGGGCGGCTTCGAAGCCCACGAGCGCGTGCTGCGCAGGCTTGGGGCAGGTGTGCGCGAGGTGCGCGTCCTCGCCGACCTAGCCGGTTTGGACGGCCTCGTCATCCCCGGCGGGGAGTCCACGACGATGACGCTCGGCATCGAGCGCGAGGGGCTCGCCGAGCCGCTGCGGGCGCTGATCCGCGGGGACGCCGGCGGCGCGGTCGGCGAAGCGCCCCGAGGCATCCCCACGCTCGGCTCCTGCGCCGGGCTGATCATGCTCGACCGCGACCACCTCGGCGTGATGGACATCCTCGCCCGGCGCAACGCCTTTGGCCGCCAGACCCGCAGCTTCGAGGCCGACCTCGACGTCGCCGGGCTGCCGGGAGGGCCGCTGCGCGGGATCTTCATCCGTGCCCCCTGGATCGCCGAGCACGGCCCCCACGTGGAGATCCTCGCCGCGCTCGACGGCCACCCCATCGCGGCTCGCCAGGGCGACGTCATCGCGGTCGCCTTCCACGCCGAGCTGACCCAGGACGATCGCATCCACCGGCTGCTGCTCGACGCCGTCGCTCAGCGTCGCGTGCCGGCCGGCTGAGCGCCGTTCAGCGCGAGCTTGCTCGCGATCGCGTAGGCCTCGACCTCGTCCGGCGCCGGCGGCAGCTCGGGCTCGTCGAGCAGCGCCAACACGCAGTTGATGGCTTCCCGGATCTCCCCCGCCAGCAGACCCTCGTCGTCGAGGCGGGTGGCCTCCTCGAACGACCACGCCCGCGCCACGTGCGTCGCCGGGCGCAGGTGCGCGTGCCGGCGTCCGAGCGTGTTCAGGAAGGACTCCAGCCGCGCTTTGTCCCGCGCCGAGGCGTAGCGGCGTCGCAGCAGCCACGGCCACAGCTCGCCGAGGATCGTCTCGGGGCGGTGCGCCCCGACCCAGGCCCAGTCATCGCCGCGCCAGCGTCGGGCGTACGTCGCGGCGTCCAGACGGCACGTCAGATAGACCCGGGTGCGCGCCGGGGCGTTGCGAAAGCCCAGCTGCGGCTGGGGCTCGACGCGCCACGCCGTGCCCGTTGAGCCCGGCAGGGCCGCCAGCCGCTCGGCGTGACCGGCGCCGTAGAACTGCTCTGCCTGGCGCTTGAGCTCGCCCGGCCACATGTGCAGCACCAGCTCCCCGCCTTCCAGGTCCAGCGCGGCGCGCTGCAGCGAGGCCACCCCGAGCGTCGTGTCCAGGCGCACGTGCGCCAGGCCGATCCGCTCGGGCTGCAGTCCGCTGGCTTCCCGCAGCAGCGACCGCAGCCGCCACTTGCGTCGCACCGGGTCCGCGCCGACGCGGCGCAGGCTGCCGAACGGCAGCAGGTGGGCGAAGTCGCGATGGGCGTAGCTCAACAGGTCCTGCACCAGCGCCCGCTCCGCCGGCGCCAGCAGCCCCAGCTCGACCAGTCGCCACCACGACTCCAGCAGGTCGTGCCAGCGCAGCACGCACGTCCGCCGCTCCGCGAAGCGCGCGCTGCCGAGGTTCAGCTCGGCGACCCGGTGCCCGTTGCGCCGCGCCCAGCGCGTGCAGACCTTGCTCTCCACCAGCACCACCAGCTCCGGGTCGAAGCGCAGCACCCCGTCGAAGCGCTGCCCGCGGTCGGTGTCGATGACCTCCCGCGCCGGCTCCTCCGGTTCGGTGTCCGGCGTCAGGAAGACGCTCACCAGACGCTCCCGACGGACCTCGCCGCCGCCGGCGCTCTCCTCGGAGGCCTCCACGATGTGGCTCGCCTGCATGTCCACCGCGCAGTCCGGCAGTTCGCTCAGCGAGCGCTCCCCGATCGCCCGCAGCAGCGTCTCCCGGGCCAGCGGCACCAGCCGCAGCACGATCATCGCCGCCCGCGTCAGCTGGTCCTCGTGGGTGCGGCCCAGCTCGCGGTAGGGCTCGAAGACGTTCAGGTGGGGGTTCGCCGTCGCGCTGTCCACTGCCGTCCCGGGCCTCCCGTCCTGTGGTCGCGCCCTCCTGTCAAGAAATGGCGCAGGTAACTGTCATGGACTTTAGCGCAGGACGACGTTTATGTCATATGCCGGGGTTCGTGGGGTCCTGGGCAGGCCGGGCGCTCGTAGCTGGCGCCGCCGCCGCCCGAGCCTCTAGGCCGTCGCCTCGAAGCGCACGACACCGTCGTCGTCGCGCTCGCGCACCCGCCCGCTGTTGAGGAGCAGATCGACATGCCCCAGGACCTCGGAGATCGTCAGGTAGGCCTGGGTCACCGCCACGTTGCCCCACATCTCGTGCGCCATCTCGTATGCGGTGCGCGGCTTGCCGGAGATCAGCTTGAAGATGCGCTGCGCCCGGCGCTCGTGCAGGCGCTCGCGCTCTGAGATCAGCGCCGCGTGGTCTGTGACCGGCGGGCCGTGGCCGCCGAGGACGACCTCGAGCTCCATCGCCTGGGTCCGGCGCAGCGAGTCCAGATAGGTCACCAGGGCCTGCGGTCGCGGGCCGTCGTAGTCTCCATCCGCCTCCAGCGGGCGCGCCAGCAGCGGGTTCGAGGAGATGTGCGCCAGCAGGTGGTCCCCGGCGAGCAGCAGCGCCCGGCGCTCGTCGTGGAAGACCGTGTCAGAGGGGCTGTGGCCCGGGCGGTGCAACACCCGCAGCGTGCGGTCGCGGAGCGTCAGCTCCTCGCCGTCGCGCAGCGTGCGCTCGACCTGCACCGTGCAGCCCCAGGCCCTGAAGCTCGCCGACACCGCCCGCAGCGCCGTCACCACGTCGCTGGGGACCCCGTGGCGCAGCATGATGCGCGCCGCGAAGCGATCGTCGAGCTCGGCGTCGCTGCGGAAGTCCGCCAGGCGCCTGTCCAGGCCCTCCAGCGCCGCCACCTCGGCGCCCGAGCGCCGCGCCAGGATCGCCGCCAAGCCGAAGTGATCGATGTGCTGGTGGGTGATCACCAGCAGCTCCAGGTCCTCGATCCGGTGTCCCCGCTCGGCCAGCGCCCGTTCGAGCTCGTCCAGCGCCTTCGCCGAGTTCGGCCCCGAGTCGATCAGTGTCAGCGGCTCGTCCTCGATCAGGTACGCGTTGACACGACCCACCGCGAACGGCGTCGGGATCGCCAGGCAGTGGATGCCCTGCTCAGCCGCCGCGGCCAGCGCCGCCGAGGCCTGCTCGGCCGACGCTTGCCCGTCCATCGCCCCGGCTCCGCCCTCGCTCGCCGCGGCCTCGCCGGCGTCGGCTGGGGCCTGGCCGGCAGACTGCCCCTCGCCGCTCATCCGCGGATCAGCGCCAGCACCTCGTCGCGGCGGCGCTCCATGTCCTCGCGCGAGACCAGCGACTCCAGGCACAGGCGCAGCAGGGGCTCGGTGTTCGACGGGCGCACGTTGAAATGCCAGTCGTCGTAGTCGATCGAGATCCCGTCGAGCTCTTCCTGGCGGGCGTCGGAGTAGCGCTGCGCGATCTCCCGCATCTTGCCCGCCTGATCGGAGACCTCGGAGTTGATCTCGCCCGAGATGAAGTAGCGCTCGCGGTAGGGCGCCAGCAGCTGCGACAGCCGCGTCCCCGAGCGCGACAGCAGCTCCAGCATCAACAGCGCCGGCAGCGTCCCCGAGTCGGCGCAGTAGAAGTCGCGGAAGTAGTAGTGCCCGGAGACCTCGCCGCCGAACAGCGAGCCCTCCTCGCGCATCCGGGTCTTGAAGAACGCATGTCCCACCCGGTTCACGTACGGCGTCCCGCCCGCCGAGCGCACCGTGTCTGGCACCGCCCGCGAGGCCCGCACGTCATACAGGATCGCCGCGCCCGGGCTTTTGCGCAGCAACGACTCCGCCAGCAGCGCCGTGAGGAAGTCGCCGTCGACGAACGTCCCGGTGTCGTCGATGAAGAAGCAGCGGTCGGCGTCGCCGTCCCAGGCGATGCCGAGGTCCGCGCCGGTCTCCCTGACCTTCGCGACGATGAGCTCGCGGTTCTCCGGCAGCAGCGGGTTGGGCTCGTGGTCGGGGAAGTTGCCGTCCGGCGTCCAGTAGGTCTCGATCAGCTCCACGCCAAGGCGCTCCAGCAGGGGGCCGACCATCGGCCCCGCCATGCCGTTGCCGCCGTCGGCCACCACCTTCAGCGTCCCGCCGGCGCGGCCCCGCACCACATCGGGGTCGATGAAGCGCAGCGCGGCCTCCTGGAACTCGGCGTAGACGTCCACCTCCTGCACCGCGCCCGCAGCCGACGCCGGCGGCGTGTCCAGGCCGGCCTCGATCAGCGCCCGGATGTCCTGGATGCCGCTGTCGCCCGACAGCGCCAGCGCCCCGGCGCGCACCAGCTTCGCCCCCGTGTACGGCTTCGGGTTGTGCGAGGCCGTGCACATCAGCCCCCCGTCGAGCTCGCGCGAGCCGACCAGGTAGTAGAGCATCTCCGTCCCCACCTGTCCCGCGTCCAGCACCTCCACGCCCTCCGCCACCAGCCCCGCGCGGTAGCGGGAGGCCATCTCCGGTGCCGTCAGGCGCATGTCGCGGCCCAGGCCGACCCGAAGCTCGCCCACCGGCCTGCCTTCCAGCTGGGCCAGAACGCGAGCAAAGGCCCGCCCGATCAGCTCCGCGGCATCGCCGTCGAGCTGCTCGCCGTAGAGGCCACGAACGTCATAGGCCTTGAAGATCCCGGGGTCCAGTGTTGCCGGCACAGTGCGCCATCCTACGGGTTCCCCGCCCGCCGCGACCTGCCCGCGCAGCCGCGGCGCGGCGAACCGGAGCCGGCCAAAACACTATCCTGGGGCCCATGTCAGGACACTCAAAGTGGTCGAGCATCAAGCACAAGAAGGCGATCGTCGATTCCCGCCGCGGCGCCCAGTTCACCAAGCTCGCGCGGGCCATCACCGTGGCCGCGCGTGACGGCGGGGGCGATCCAGATTCGAACGCCGCCCTGGAGAACGCCATCCGCAAGGCCAAAGCCGCCTCCATGCCCAAGGACAACATCGAACGCGCCATCGCCAAGGGCACCGGCGCCGGCGGCGAGGCCGACGCCCTGGAGTCGATCGTCTACGAGGGCTACGGGCCCGCCGGTGTCGCCCTCCTCGTCGAGACCGTCACCGACAACCGCAACCGCACCGGACCAGACGTGCGCAACCTCTTCACCAAATTCGGGGGATCCCTCGGCGAGCCCGGCTCGGTCGCCTACCTCTTCGACAAGAAGGGCGTCATCGTCGTCGACGGGGCCGCCGGCGGGGTGGGCGGGTCTGCGGTCACCGAGGACGACCTTCTGCCCGCCATCGAGGCCGGCGCCGAGGACATCTCCGAGGACGACGGCGTCTTCGAGATCATCACCGCCCTGCCTGACTTCACGGCCGTCCGCCAAGCCCTGGAGGGGGCGGGAATCGCGCTGGAGAGCGCCGAGCTGACATACCGGCCCTCCAGCCTCGTGCCCGTCCAGCACGAGGGCCAGGTCGTCAAGCTCATGAAGTTGATAGACGCCCTGGAAGACAACGACGACGTCGGTGCCGTGCACGCCAACTTCGACGCCCCCGCCGACGTCCTCGAGCGCGCCGCGGCCGAGTGAGCGACCGGCTCACCGCGCCCCCCGGCGCAGATTCAGTCGCCGTTCGAGCGCTGCCGCCATCGCCGGTGACGTCCGCCGGGCCGGTGAGGACGCGCCCGCCGGTTGCGATCCTTTGCGGCGGACGCGGCACCCGACTGCGCGAGCACACCGCCGAGATACCCAAGCCGCTGGTCGAGATCGGCGGGCGGCCGATCCTGTGGCACGTGATCCAGCTGTACGCCGCCCAGGGCTTCACCGAGTTCGCGCTCGCCACCGGCTACAGGGGGGAGCTCATCCGCGAGTTCGTCGCCGGCGAGAATTGGAGCCCGCCCGTGGCGGTGGAGTGCGTCGACACCGGACCCGACACGCCCACAGGGGGGCGGATCAAGTTGTTGCAATCGTGGCTGTGTGCGCGCGCGCGCGTCCGCGCGCGTTCCGACGGGCACGACGACCGCGGCGATTTCTTTTGCGCCACCTACGCCGACGGCCTCGCCGACATCGACCTCGGGGCGCTCCTGCGCTTCCACGCCGCCCACGGCGCGCTGGCCACGATGACCGTCGTGCGCCCCGAGCTGCAGTTCGGCGTCGCCGAGCTCGACGGCGTTGACGGGCGCGTCCTCGGCTTCCGCGAGAAGCCCCGCTCCGAGCACTGGATCAACGGCGGCTTCCTCTGCCTCGGGCTCGGCGTGCTCGACCGCCTGCGGCTCGACAGCGTGCTCGAGCGCGAGCCCCTGCGCCGGCTCGCCGCCGACGGCCAGCTGCGCGCCTACCGCCACGAGGGCTTCTGGGAGTGCATGGACACCTACAAGGACGCCGTCGCCCTCAACGACCTCTGGGCGTCGGGGGCCGCGCCTTGGCGGGCGGGCGCTTCGCTGGGTCGGCCCGGCGGCGCCTCCGCCGCCGTTCAGCTCGGCTGATTCGTGAGCCGGCGAAGGTCTTCGAGGTCCTGTGGGCGGCTCGCGGCCTGCTTCATCGCTCGCAGGTCACCGAGCTCGCACACCCTGATCTCGATATCTCTGAAGCCCACCGTCATCGCTTTGGGGGCGAGATCGGTGTACGCGAGGTCGGCATCTATCCCGGCGACCCACTGCATTACATCCAACGGACCAAGGCTCGTTTCCAGGCGAAAGTTGGCTCCGGCAGCGAGTTGAGCCGGGTCGGTCGGATCGTACGGGAACTCCTCGGGCTTGAAATCGCCGACGCCGACCTGCTGGACGTCGAGCGCGACCAGCAGGTGGGACAGTCTCGCGAGGTTCGACGGATCCGGGTCGGGAACGATATCCAGGTCTTTGGTGGCTCGAATGAACCCATGAACACCCACGGCCACGCCGCCTATGACGATGAAATCGACTTCCGCCCGGGTCAGGGCCAGCAGCAGCTCATCCGGCTCGAAGATCGTCACGGACGCCCTGGCTCAGCTCGCTCATGAACCGGCTGAGGCGCACCGTCTCCTCCAGGCGCTGCTCCGGCGACTTCTCGCGATCGTGCGCGTCTCGCACCTCGCCGGCTTGCTGCTCGCGGGCGATCTCCTCCGCGGACCACGAACTGCGACTTCCGATCCGGGGCGTGCTGGCCATGGCGAAAGTGTAGACCGAGGTCTGGTTGTTGCAAGGATCTGGACATCGATCAGACAAGTGTCTCAAATCCTGCGGATGCCAGCTACCGCGCCGCCTCGCCGTATCTAAGCAGTGCTCGAGCAACGGGCTCTGCGAGCAGGCGTCCGGCCCGCCGCGCAGAATCCTTCCCCATGATCGTCCTCGGCATCGACCCCGGCCTGGCCAACGCCGGCTACGGCGTCGTCGCGCGCCACCGCGGGCGCCTCGCCGCCCTCGACGGGGGCGTCATCGAGACGCCCCCCGAGCGGAGCCTGGAGGCGCGGCTGGCCTCGGTCCACGGGCGCGTCCTGGAGCTGCTCGACGAGCACGCCTGCGACGCGATGGCGCTCGAGCAGCTCTACTTCGGCGCCAACGTCCAAACCGCCTTCGCCGTGGGTCACGCCCGTGGCGTCACGATGCTCGCCGCCGGCCAGCGCGGGGTGCCCTGCCACTCCTACACCCCCCAGTGCGTCAAGTCGGCCGTCTGCGGCAACGGCCGCGCCGCCAAGGACCAGGTCGCGCGGATGGTGCAGACGCTGCTCGCCCTGCCCGAGCTGCCGCGGCCCGACCACGCCTCCGACGCCCTGGCGGTCGCCATCTGCCACTGCAATGCCGCGCCGCTGGCCGGCGCGCTCGCCGCGGCGGTAGGGGCGTGAGCGAAGTGCGAATTTCGCGAGGTGCGCGCGAGTGTGCGTGCGCCCGCGCGCGCGCACGCACACACCGCCGTTTTCGCGATACACCGATGCCCACGACGATCCACCGGGGCGCACGATGATCGGCCTGTTGCGAGGGGAGGTCGCGGTGCGGCGCATCGACCACGTCGTGATCCTCTGCGGCGGCGTCGGCTACCGGGCGGCGGTCTCCAGCGAGACGCTGCGCCACATCCCGGCGGTCGGGCGCGAGAGCACCCTGCACACCCATCTCATCGTCCGCGACGATGCCCTCTCTCTGTACGGGTTTCACACCGAGCAGGAGCGCGACCTCTTCCTGATGCTGCTCTCCGTGCAGGCCGTCGGGCCGAAGGTAGCCCTCGCGGTGCTCTCGGGCGGCCCCCCGCGGGAGCTGGTCGCGACGCTAGCCGCCGGCGACGCCCGGCGCCTGCAGGCGGTGCCCGGGATCGGCAAGCGCACGGCGGAGCGGATCGTCGTCGAGCTGCGCGAGAAGGTCGGCGTCGTCGGCGACCTCGACTCCCTTCCCGGCGCGACCCCGGAGGGCGCCGTCGCGGCAAGCCGCCGCGCCGGCCCGCGCGCGCTCGCCCGCGACGGGCTGCTCGAGCTCGGCTACGCCCCCGCCGAAGCCGAGGAGCTGCTGGGCTCCGCCGAAGGGGAGAGCGCCGAGGAGCTGATCGCCCAGGCCCTGCGGGCGGCGCGGGCGCGATGAGCTGCACCGACATCACCACGCTCGCGCCGCGGGATCGGACGGGCCGGCGATGAGCCGGATCCAAACCCCCTACCTCGACGACGAGGGCGCCGTGGAGGAGGAGGAGCTCGAGCGCTCCCTGCGCCCGCGGCGCCTGGACGAGTTCGTCGGCCAGGCCGCGCTGCGCGAGCAGCTCGCCGTGGCGATCGAGGCCGCCGCGGGACGCGGCGAGGCGCTCGACCACCTGCTGCTCGCGGGCCCGCCCGGCCTCGGCAAGACCTCGCTGGCGCAGATCGTCGCCGAAGAGCTCCAGGTCCCCTTCGTGCAGACCGCCGGGCCGGCGTTGGAGCGAAAGGGAGACATCGCGGCGTTCCTGACGGCCCTGGAGTCGCGCAGCGTGTTCTTCGTCGACGAGATCCACCGCCTGCCGCGGACGCTGGAGGAGACGTTCTACCCCGCGATGGAGGACCGCCGGCTGCCGATCACCGTCGGTCAGGGCGCGGGCGCGCGGGTCGTCACGCTGGAGCTGCCGCCGTTCACGCTGATCGGCGCCACCACCCGCAGCGGCCTCCTGAGCACCCCGCTGCGCGACCGCTTCGGCATCCAGGCTCGACTGGAGCACTACGGCGAGGCCGAGCTCGCCGAGATCGTGCGCCGCTCGGCCGGGATCCTCGGGATCAGCCTCAAGGAGGACGGCGCCCAGGCGATCGCCGCGCGCAGCCGCGGCACCCCGCGCGTCGCCAACCGGCTGCTCAAGCGGGTGCGGGACTACGCCGAGGTGCGCCTCGACGGCGTCCTCAGCGCCGCCGCCGCCCACGCCGCGCTCGAGCTGCTCGAGGTCGACGAGCGCGGCCTGGACCGTCTCGACCGCGAGATCCTGCGCGCGATCTGCGAGAAATTCGACGGCGGCCCTGTCGGGCTCTCAACGCTGGCGGTGGCCGTCGGCGAGGAGCGGGACACCATCGAGGACGTCTACGAGCCCCACCTGCTGAGGGAGGGGCTCATCAAGCGCACCCCTAGGGGGCGGGCCGCGACCGGCGCCGCCTTCGCCCACCTCGGGCTGCCGATGCCGGCGCAGGCCGAAGAAGAGTCGCCCCAGGGGCTCTTCTAGACCTCCCAGACGCCGGCGACTGGTCGTTCTGACCGGCGAGCCTCGGCTGCCCCGGCGCCCAAATCGACGGAGCGGAGGCCCCTACACAGCGCGGTAACGCCGGTGGGGGCCTCGGGGTCGGCGCTTCCCTACTCTGTGGGGAGTCGATGTCCCACCCCTTCATCTGCCCCAACTGCGGCCACCGCTCCAGCGAGATCGATCGCAACCTCGGATTCACGCGCCAGCCCAAGGGCTGCGTCAAGTGCGGCTTCGCGTTCCTCTTCGAACTGCTGGACGACTACTACCCGGCACCCGATGCGGCGTTCTTCGTCTGCGACAACAAGGGGCGGGTGATCGGCTGCGGCAAGAATGCCTTCGCCCTGACGGGCCTGGAGGAGGAAGCCGTGATCGGCCGGCCCGTCGCCCAGGCGCTCGGCCTGGAGTTCTCCAACGGAGACGATCCCGTGGCGACGGTGCTCGAGTGGGGTGTGCGCGCGCTCGGCAAGCCGGTGCGCGTCACCGGCGAGCGCGATCTGCCGGCCAGCGCCCGCGCCGACATGTTCCCGGCGTATGACGACGAGGGCGGGCTGTTGCTCGTGCTCACCCCCGACAAGTAGGCTTCTGTCATGGGGAGCCGCCGCCGTAACCTTCTGATCCTCTTGATCGTCGCCGGTCTCGTCGCCGTCGCCGGCGTCGTCATCGTCACCCAGCCGGCGCGCCTGGGTCTCGAACTCAAGGGCGGCGTCTCGCTCGTCTACAAGGGCCGCGCGACCGCCCAGGCGAAGGTCGATTCCGAATCGCTGGAACACGCGATCAACATCATGCGCAAGCGCGTCGACCAGCTCGGCGTCGCCGAACCGGAAATCCAGCGCACCGGCAGCAGCGAAATCAGCGTCGCCCTGCCCGACGTCTCCAACGCCCGTCGCGCCGAAGAACAGGTCGGCAAGACCGCCCAGATGAACTTCTACGACTGGGAGCCCAACGTCATCGACGCCGAAGGCAAGCAGGTCTCGACGTTCCCCAACGCAGCCACCGGCGGAGCGGAACCGGCCCACCCGCGCGGCGGGCTGCTCGAGTACGAAGCCGTGCGGCGCGCCGCCAAACGCCCGCCGATCCTGCGCCGCAACGACACGACCTGGGACCCGGGCTGCACGCCCAAGCAGGAAAACGGCTGCCTCTACGGCGCCTGGTACCTGATCGACACCAAGCACGAAAAGATGCTCTGCGCAGGCAACAAGCCGATCTGCCCGCCGCAGAACACCGAGGCCCAGCTCTACGCCGACGGCTACAAGCCGCCGGCCGGCTCCAAGCCCAAGGCGGTGCGCGTCAACCCGGGCACCGTGCTCGTCCAGGCGATCCCCGAAGAACACGAAGGCAAAGTCGTCAACGCCTCGCCGAACAGCTTCTACGTGCTCAACGACGACCCCGTCCTCGGCGGCGAAGACATCAACAACCCCCAGCAGGGCTTTCAGGAACAGGGCTCGGGCGCCCCGGACGTCACCTTCGGCTTCTCCTCGCACGGGCGCAAGGTCTTCGAACGTGTCACCCGGGAAATCGCCAAGCGCGGCGAAAACGCCCAGCTCGTCGGGGTCTCCAGGCAGGAGGCCGAACAGCACTTCGCGATCGTGCTCGACGAACAGGTCATCACGGCGCCCTCGATCAATTACACCCAGTACTCCGAAGGCATCGACGCCTCAAACGGCTCGGAGATCACGGGCGGCTTCACCCTGACATCCGCACAGAACCTCGCCGACGAGCTGCAGTCCGGCGCGCTGCCGATTCGCCTGGAACAGATCTCCCAGTCCCAGGTCTCCGCGACGCTCGGCAAAGAAGCCCTCAAACAGGGCCTGCTCGCCGGCCTCATCGGACTGCTCGTGGTGTGCGTCTTCCTGCTGATCTTCTACCGCTTCCTCGGCCTCATCGCGATCGGCGGTCTGGTCCTCTGCGGCATCTACCTCTACGCGCTGATCAAGGCGATCCCGGTCACGCTGACGCTCCCGGGCATCGCCGGCCTGGTGCTCACGATCGGGGTCGCCGCCGACGCCAACATCGTGATCTTCGAGCGCGTCAAGGAGGAGATCAGAGCCGGCAGATCCGTGACCGCCGGCATCGCCGCCGGCTACAAGAAGGGCTTCGCGGCGATCATCGACGCCAACGTCGTCACCTTCATGACAGCCTTCATCCTCTTCGCGCTGGCCACCGCCCAGGTGCAGGGCTTCGCGTTCATGCTCGGCCTCGGCACCCTGGTCTCGCTGTTCACCGCCGTGCTCGCGACCCAGGCGGCGCTCGGGACGATGAGCCGCTCGCCGCTGATCTCTCATCCCGCGATGCTGGGCGCCGGCAAGCGCCATCGCCAGTGGACGTTCGACTTCATGGGCGCCTCGAAGTGGTTCTTCTCGCTGTCGGGCACGATCCTGCTGATCGGCGCCCTGGCGATCGGCGGCAAGGGCCTGAACCTCGGCATGGACTTCACCGGCGGCACCCGCATCCAGAGCGCCTTCGTGCGGCCTGCCAGCGAGAGCCAGATCCAGTCGGTGCTGGCGGCCAAGGGCTACGGCGACGCCCAGATCCAGAAGCTGACGCACGACAAGAGCATCGGCGGCAGCGGCTACCAGATCTCGCTCAAACACGTCAAGCAGGAAGACGTCACGAAAGTCATCGAGCCGGCCCTGAGCTCGGCGTTCGGGCTGCGCAACCCCTCGGACACCTCGATCGGCCCGACCTTCGGCCAGACCGTCGCCAACAGCGCGATCATCGCGATCATCGCCTCGCTGCTGGTGATCTCGGTCTACATCGCGCTGCGCTTCGAGTGGAAGTACGCGGTGCCGGTGCTGATCGCGTTGATGCACGACCTGCTGATCACGGCCGGCGTCTACTCGCTGACAGGGCGCGAAGTCACGACGGCGACCGTCGCCGCGCTGTTGACGATCCTGGGCTACTCGATGTACGACACCATCATCGTCTTCGATCGCGTCCGCGAGAACGTTCCGCGGATGCCCCGGGCGGCGTTCTCGCAGATCGTCAACCGCTCGATGTCAGAGGTCCTGACGCGCTCGCTGGCGACCAGCTTCTGCACGCTGCTGCCGGTTGTCTCGCTGCTGCTCTTCGGCGGGGAAACGCTGAAGAACTTCGCCTTCGCGCTGATGGTCGGCATCGCCTCCGGGGCGTACTCCTCGATCTTCATCGCCTCGCCGGTGCTGACGCACTGGAAGGAGCGTGAGCACACCTACCGCAACCGCCGGGCGCGCATCGTGCGCGACCTCGGCTACGTGCCGGCCTACGCCACCGCCGTCGACGGCACCCCGATCGACGTCGAGCCGACCGAGTCGCGCCGCAAGCGCGGTCGCCGCGGCGGCCTGCTGGCGCCCGAGGAGCCCGGCGAGCAGATCTCCAGCGAGGAGTTCGACGAGCTCGTCCGCGACCTCGACATCGGGGCCCAGGAGGGCGGCGCCGTCGCGGGTCCGTCGGGCGGTGGGCGCGGCAACGGTCGACGCGGTCGTCCCGCCGGCGCCGGCACCCTGCCCCCGCGAGCCGGGACGCCGCCGCGAGCCGGGACGCCGCCGCGGGGTGGCGGCGCGCCGGGTGCCCGCCAGGCTCGCACCGAGACGCGTCCGCCTCAGGCGCCGTCGGCTCCCACGCCGGCGGATCCGACCGCGGATCTGACGCCAGAGGACCTGGTGCTCAAGGACGACGGCAAGCAGCAGCGCCGCAGGCGCCCCCGCAACCGCCGCCACGGGAGGGCCCGCTGATGGGGCTGCTCGCCTGGGTCATCATGGGCCTGGCCATCTGGCACTTCACGATCTGGCTGCCCGACCGCTTCTGGGGCGGGATCGTCGGGGCGTTCGTCGGGGCGCTGCTCGGGGCGATCGTGATCGGCACGCTGATCTACAGCATCAAGGTCTCCGGTCTGAACATCCCGGGCAAAAAGGAGACGGATATCGCGGTCGTCCTCTACGCGGTCCCCGGGGCCCTGATCGGGATGGCCGCCGTCTATCTCGAGGGCATCCGTCGCGAGCAGCGCGACGTGGCCAGCCAGGGTGCCTGAGGCCCTGCCCGCCACGCACCGAAGCGCCCAGAGCTCGCCGCTCTCGCCCAGATCTTCCGTCCAGCTCGCGGCGTAGTGTGAACCGCATCATGGATCGCACCTGTCGCTTTCGGATCGCGCCGTGCCCACCCGAGCAGGTCCAGCTGCTGCAACGCGACCTGTGCGTCAGCGGCCCCGTGGCTCAGGCGCTGGTACGGCGGGGGCTCGCCGAGCCGGAGCGGGCGCGCGCGTTCCTCGCCGCTGAGGAGGAACACCCGCCGGAGGCGTTCGCCGGGATCGATGCCGCGCTGGCGACGATCCTCGGCCATGTGCGAGCCGGCGCCCGGATCACTGTGCACGGGGACTACGACGTCGACGGGGTCTGTTCGACCGCCGTGCTGGTGCGGGTCCTGCGTGCGCTCGGCGCCAACCTCGACTGGTACCTGCCCGACCGCGCCACCGACGGCTACGGCCTCAATCCCGTGACCGTCAGGCGCCTGGCCGAGCGCGGCACGCGGCTGCTCGTGACGGTTGACTGCGCGATCACGGCCGTCGCCGAGGTTCGGCTCGCCAGGAGCCTGGGCCTGGATGTCGTCGTCACAGACCATCACACGCCACGAGCCGACGGGACGCTGCCGGACGCGGCGATCGTGCACCCCGCGGTCTGCGGCTATCCGTGCGCCGATCTCTGCGCGACGGCGGTCGCCTACAAGCTCGCCCAGGCACTGTGGCGGGCCGCCTGCTCCGGGCAGGCTGTGGATGGGTACCAAGGCCCGGAGGACGACCTCGACCTGGTGGCGCTGGCGACGATCGCCGACGTGGTGCCGCTGCGGGGCGAGAACCGCACGCTGGTGCGGCGCGGGCTGAGGGCGCTCGCCGGCACAGGCAAGCCGGGGCTGCGGGCGCTGATGGCCGTAGCCCGCGTCGCCGGCGGCGGTGGGATCGGCGGCTCCGTCGCCGAGCGCGCCGTCGGCTTCGCGCTGGCGCCGCGGTTGAACGCCGCCGGGCGCCTATACCGCGCCGACGCCGGGCTGGAGCTGATCCTCACCGCCGACGCCGATCGGGCCAAGGCGATCGCCGCCGAGCTGGATCGCGCCAACCACGAGCGGCGGCGCGCGGAGCTGCGCATCCTCTCCGAGGCCGAGCAGCTGCTCGTGGCCGTGGGCGAGCGCGCCGGCTACGTGCTCGCCGGCGAGGACTGGCACGCGGGGGTCATCGGGATCGTCGCCTCGCGCCTGGTCGAGCGCCATCACCGGCCGTTCGTGCTCGTCGCACTCGACGGCCCCGCCGGCCGTGGCTCGGGTCGCGCCATCGAGCGCTTCGACCTGCTCGGCGCGCTGGATGCCTGCGGCGGGCATCTCCTGCGCTACGGCGGGCATCGCGCGGCGGCCGGCCTGGAGGTCAGCCGTGAGCGCTTGACAGACTTCGGCGAGGCCTTCGCGGCGCACGCCGAGCAGGTTCTCGGCAGCGGGCGCGTGATACGCGAAGAGCGGGTCGACGCGATCGTTCGGGGCGAGGACCTCGGTATGGGGCTGGCCGAGGAGCTGCAGCAGCTGGCTCCCTTCGGCGCCGGCAACCCCACGGTCTCGCTGCTTCTGCGCGGCGCGGTCTTCGCCGATCGCCAGCCGATGGGCGAAGGTCGGCACGTGCGCTTCACTCTGCACCACGGCCAGAGCAGCGCCCGCGCGGTGGCCTTCGGCGGCGGCACCAGTCTGCCGGTGCCCGACGGTGAGCCCGCCGACGCGACGTTCGCGCTCGAGGTCAACGAGTGGCGCGGGGTCAGCGAGCCGCGCCTGGTGCTGCGCCACGCCCAGCCGGCGGTGAGCGTGCCGGCTTCGTCGGCGTCGCTCACACAGGCTGAGCCACCCAGGCATGCCCGGCCGGCGGCATCGGTGCTCGACGCCGATGCCGCCCAGGAGGACGAGCTCGTGCTCTTCTGAGCGCCGGGGTCCCACGGGCCTTGGGATCCGCTCTACCCTTTAGCCATGGCGATGCCACAGGATCCGAAGCTGACGCTCGCGAAGCCGGTCGAGGGCGTGGAAGGGGCCGTCGCCCCGGCGAGCGCGCCGCCGTCGTCTGAGCCGCGGCTGAGCGAGCTGGAGCGGCGCCTCCTGGACGACCTCTTCGCGATCGTCTCCGAGCACGCGCCTGACTCGACCATCGAGATCGACCGCGGGCGGGTGCGGGAGGCGTTCGTGTTCGCCTGCGAGCATCACGCCGCCCAGCGGCGGCGCTCGGGCGAGGAGTTCATCGTGCACCCCGTCGGAGTGGCGCGGATCTGCGCGGGGATGCGACTCGACACGGAGACGCTGTGCGCGGCCCTGCTGCACGACACCGTCGAGGACACCTCGGCTTCGATCGAGGAGGTCCGGGAGCGCTTCGGCGAGGAGATCGCGAACGTCGTCGACGGCGTGACCAAGCTCACCGGGATCACGTTCCAGTCGCGCGACGAGGCGCAGGCGGAGAACTACCGCAAGATGATGGTCGCGATGGCCACCGACGTGCGGGTCATCCTGATCAAGCTCGCCGACCGCCTGCACAACATGCGCACGATCGAGGCGATGCCCAAGCAGAAGCAGATCGACAAGGCCAGGGAGACCCTGGAGATCTACGCCCCGATCGCTCATCGGCTGGGTATCCACGCGCTGAAGTGGGAGCTCGAGGACCTGGCCTTCGCGACGCTGCACCCGCGCAAGTACCAGGAGATAAAGGGCCTCGTGGCCCAGCAGCGCGACGAGCGCGAGCGCTACGTGGGTCACGCCGGCCAGTACCTGGCGGCGGAGCTGGAGAAGGTGGCGATCACGGCCCAGATCGCGGGTCGCGCCAAGCACTTCTACTCGATCTACGCGAAGATGACCAAGAAGGGCCGCGAGTTCAACGAGATCTACGACCTCACGGCGATGCGGGTGCTGGTGGACTCCGTGAAGGACTGCTACGGCGCTGTCGGGGTGATCCATTCCCTGTGGAAGCCCCTGCCGGGTCGCTTCAAGGACTTCATCGCGATGCCGAAGTTCAACATGTACCAGTCGTTGCACACGACGGTGATCGGGCCCGAGGGGCGGCCGCTGGAGATCCAGATCCGCACCCACGACATGCACGAGATGGCGGAGTTCGGGGTTGCGGCGCACTGGATGTACAAGCAGCGCGGCGGCAGCACCGGCGAGAGCGCCGGGCGGCGGGGCGGCGCGGCGGGCTGGCCGGAGGACGCGAAGCTGAAGTGGCTGCGCTCGATGCTCGACTGGCAGCAGGAGCTCTCCGATCCGCAGGAGTTCATGACGAGCCTGAAGACCGACCTCTTCGAGGACGAGGTCTTCGTGTTCACGCCAAAGGGGGAGGTCAAGTCGCTGGCGGCCGGCGCGACGCCGCTCGACTTCGCCTACGAGGTCCACACCGAGATCGGCCACCGCTGCGTCGGGGCCCGCGTGAACGGCAAGATCGTGCCGCTGCACTACGAGCTGCGCAGCGGCGACATCGTCGAGATCCTCACCGCCAAGCGCGAGCGGGGCCCCTCGCGGGACTGGCTGGCGATGGTCAAGACGACCCGCGCCCGCAACAAGATCCGGGCGTGGTTCAAAGCGGAGTCGCGCCAGGACACCGAGCACTCCGGCCGGGACATCCTCCAGGAGCACCTCAAGAAGCAGGGGCTGCCGGCGCAGAAGATAACGGGCTCGGCGCTGCTCGCCGACGTGATCCGCGAGATGGGCTTCCGCAAGGCCGACGACTTCTACATCGCGCTCGGCGGCGCCAAGATCTCGCCGAAGGTCGTCGTCAACAAGGTGATGCAGCGGCTCAAGCAGGGGGAGGCCGCCGACGGCGGGGCGACGGCGGCCTCGGACCTGCTCAAGGTGGGCCGCTCGCGCCAGCGCCCGACGAGCTCCTCGGCGCAGTACGGGATTCGTGTGGAGGGCGTGCAGGACGTCATGCTGCGTCTGGCCAAGTGCTGTCGCCCGGTGCCGGGCGACCCGATCGTCGGCTACATCTCGCTGGGGCGCGGGATCACGATCCACCGCGAGGACTGCTCCAACGTGGCGACCCTGCGCCGCAATCCGGAACGCTTCACGAGTGTCTACTGGGAGGGCGAGCAGGCGACGTCGTTCGTCGTCGAAATCCAGATCGACGCCTGGGATCGTCACCGCCTGCTCGAGGACCTCTCCCGGGTCTTCTCGGAGTCTGGCGCCAACATAGTCGAAGCCCGCTGCCTGTCGATGCCGCCGATGGTCAAGAACCGGTTCGTGGTCGAGGTCGCCGACACCCACACCCTGAAGAGTGCGATCAACCGCCTGCGCAACACCGAGTCGGTGTTCGACGCCTACCGGGTGACGCCGGGCGCGGCGGGCTAGCCCTGGGAGGCTGGCGCAGCGCCGGTCCGCGATCGCGAGCCGAGCGCTCCCCCCTCTGGGGGCCGGCGGGCCGGAGCCCTTCTATCCCAGGACCGTCAGCGCGCGCGGCAGGATCGAGTAGCTCGCCTGCTCGACCTCCCCGAGGTAGTCGCCGTCGACCTGCAGCGGCAGCGGCTTGCCGTCGGCGCTGGAGACCGTCAGCTCGTGGGCGCCGGTGAAGCCCGTGATCTGGCGGTGGCGGGAGAGCCGGGCGCGGCGCGAGAAGGCGCGCCAGGCGATCGAGGGCATGTCGATGGGACGCGCTCGGCGCAGGACGCAGCCGGACAGCGTGCCCGAGTCCAGCGCGGCGTCCTCGGCGATCTCGATCGGCCTGTCGCGGAAGTAGGTGAACGGCGAGCCGTTCTGGACGATCGCGGTGACCCCGGCGTGGCGCTCTCCGGCGACGCGGACGTCCAGATGCGGCGGGCGCAGGAGGTAGCGTCGCGCGAAGGTGCCGACGGCGACCCAGGTGAAGTACCAGGGCCCCAGCCGCGCCTTGAGGTGGGGGTTTGCGTCGACCCGCCGCACGACGCTGGCGTCGAGGCCGAGACCGGAGGCGAAGGTGAAGCAGCGTCCGTTGACGACGCCGACGTCGACGGTGCGCGGACGCCAGTCGTCGGCGAGGCGCAGGAGGTGCTCGGTGGCGTCGACGAGCTCGCCGGGGATGCCGAGCATACGCCCGAAGACGTTCGCCGAGCCCCCGGGCAGGCAGGTGAGCGGGGTGGGTGACGCCGCGGTCGTGGCCGGCGGGCTCGTGGGGCCGCCGGTGGCGGGGTCCAGCGAGATGCCCAGCAGCCCGTTGGCGGCCTCGTTGACGGTGCCGTCGCCGCCGAAGGCGACGATCACGTCGTACCCCTCGTGCGCCGCCTCGCGGCACAGCTCCGTGGCGTGGCCGCGGGCTTCGGTGTCGACGGCGTCGACCTCGAAGCGTCCCTTCAGGGCGTGGACGACGAGCTGGCGCAGGTTGTCGGAGACGGTCGAGGCGTAGGGGTTGACGATGATCAACATGCGCTTCTTCGTCGCCAGCGGCGGCAGATGAAACGACTCCGTCGCCGGCGTCGGTTGGCCGGCGTCCCGCGGGGGCGCGCTGCTCGCTTGGCTCTCGCTCATCACCTGGGCCTACACCGGGCGGGCGGAGGCGTTACCGTCCGTGTCCGAGGTCGACCCGTGGAGGCGTCAAGCGCCCAAGGTTCGTCTGCTGAGTCCGCGCGACGACCTTCAAGCCGGGTCGCCGCGCGTCCGATATACTGGCCGACGCAGCACCACATCCAGAGGGGTGGAGGGACTGGCCCGACGAAGCCCCGGCAACCACCGCTTCCCAAGCGGGAAGGTGCCAATTCCAGACAGATGTGTGGCGGGCTTCGCGCTCTTTGCCACACGGGACACCGGCGAAGACACGAGCACAAGGAGCCCGCGATGGCTGTCAGGAACTTGAAGTGCAGGGAGTGCGGTACCGAGTATCCGCTGGAGGCGCTGTATGTGTGCGAGCGCTGCTTCGGGCCGCTGGAGGTCGACTACGACCACAGCCGGCTGGCCGACGGCGGCATCGCCGAGCTGCGCCGGCGGATTCAGGCGGGGCCGCAGAACATCTGGCGCTACGCCGACTTCCTGCCGCTGCAGGGCGGACAGCCCGGACCGTCGGGTCGGCTGGCCTCGCGCGTCGGGCTGCCGGCTGGCTGCACGCCGCTGATCCGCGCCGACCGTCTCGCCGCGGAGCTCGGGCTGCGGGAGGTGTGGGTCAAGAACGACGCCGCCAACCCGACCCACTCCTTCAAGGACCGCGTCGTCTCGGTCGCCGCGGCACGCGCCCGCGAGCTCGGCTACCAGGTGATCGCGTGCGCCTCGACGGGCAACCTCGCCAACTCGGTCGCCGCCCACGGGGCGGCGCTGGGCCTTGAGTCCTACGTCTTCATCCCCGCCGACCTGGAGGAGCAGAAGGTGCTCGCCACCGGCGTCTACGGGACCCGCCTGGTCGCGGTGAAGGGCAACTACGACGACGTCAACCGGCTCTGCACCGAGCTCTCGGCCGAGCGGGAGTGGGCATTCGTCAACGTCAACCTGCGCCCGTACTACGCCGAGGGCTCCAAGACGCTGGCGTTCGAGATCGTCGAGCAGCTCGGCTGGGAGCTGCCCGACCGCTGCGTCGTCCCGATCGCCTCGGGCTCGCTGTTCACGAAGATCGCCAAGGGCTTTGCCGAGTGGCGGGAGGTGGGCCTCGTGGACTCCCCCGATGGCCGACTGCCTCGGATGAACGGCGCCCAGGCCGCGGGCTGCTCGCCGGTGGCGAGCGCCTACGCCGCCGGCCACGACGTCTGCCGTCCGGTCAAGCCGGACACGATCGCGAAGTCGCTGGCGATCGGCAATCCCGCCGACGGCCCCTACGCGCTCGAGGAGGCGCGGCGCAGCGAGGGTGGCATCGACAGCGTCGACGACGACGAGGTCCGTGCCGGCATCTCGCTGTTGGCGCGGACGACGGGGATCTTTACGGAGACCGCCGGCGGCGTGACGACGGCGGTGCTGGCCAAGCTGGCGCGGAGTGGAAGCATCGATCCCGAGGAGCGCGTGGTGCTGGTGATCACCGGCGAGGGCCTGAAGACGCTCGACGCCGTTCGGGGCTCGTTCGAGGTGCATGCCATCGAGCCCAGCGTCGCGGATTTCGAGGCCGTGGCGGCCGATGGCCTTAGCGAGGCGGCGTCCTCGGCGGCTCATGTGCCGAGCGCGCTTCGTTCCTCGCGTCCTGGCCTCGCTCAGCTCTCGACCGCGGCGGCGGCGCGATAGGGCTCGTGCCGGTCACCGTCAAGATCCCCACCCAGTTGCGCGCGGCTGCCGCCGGCGACGCCGAGGCCCAGCTCGACGGCGATACGGTCCAGGAGGTGCTCGAGGGCCTGTTCGAGCGCTACGACGAGCTACGCGAGCGCATCTCCGATGGGGACGGTTCGCTGCGACGGTTCGTCAACGTCTACGTCGGTGGCGAGGACATCCGTTTCCTGGAGGGCCTGCAGACCCCTGTCGCCGACGGCGCCGAGGTCACGATTCTCCCGGCGGTCGCCGGCGGCTAGCGCTCGGTCGAGCGATGGATGGTGGGCGCGTGATGCGCGGGCGCCGCCGGCGCCGAGGAGCCGCTGACGCCGACCGTGCAGACCAGCCCGGCGGCGCACATCGCCCCGAGGGTCAGCTTGCGCATACGCTCTGGTGTGAGCCAGCCGAAGTGATGGGTTTGCAGCCAGGTGCGAAAGCCGCTGGCCGCCGAGGCGGCCGCCATGGCACATCCGACGCACATGCGCTCAAGATAGCGTCTTGACGTTACGTTCGAGCCGGTTGCGCAGCTCGCCGCCGCGGCCGGCGGTGACGGCGCGGGCGGCACGCCGCTCGCTGAGGGGGACGCCGTGCAGCCGGGCGAGGTCCAGGAGATCCTCGCGTTCGCGGCTCTCGCGCGCGCTGCGGCGGAACATCCAGTAGAAGAGGCCGATCGCGAGCAGGGCGCAGGCGATCAGCATCGCTGCCCCCGCCAGATTCTGGTCGGCCAGCGGCGAGATGTGGTGGACGGCGTCGCTGTGCATATAGCGGAGGTAGAAGACGGTCCCGGACCAGAGGAAGATGTTGCCCAGCGCGGCGCCGGAGAGGCAGATGGCGAGGATGTAGAGGAACCTGCCGAGGTCGCCGAACCAGGACGGCTTCGGCAGCGGGCCGAACAGGCACAGCCAGAGGTTGATCCCGCAGAGCACGAAGGCGGTGTGCTGCAGCAGATGCCAGCCGGGATGTTCGAGCGCCGCCTGGTAGAGCGGGGCGGCGTGCCAGAGGTACAGGTCCGCCGCCCACAGGGGAAAGGCGATGAGGGGGTTGGCGATGAAGCTGAGTCGGCGCAGCGCGTCGAGTCGGATGAGCGGTGCGATCAGGGGCGTCGTGGTGCCGAGCACGATCAGCAGCGGGGCGAAGTCGATCAGGACGAGATTCTCGACGGTGTGCAGCAGGAGCAGCTGGCCGCGGCTCTGGCCGGCGGCGAAGAGCACGGCGATTGCGAAGACGCCGGCGTAGAAGGAGCTCTGTCGCCAGATCGGCACGGCATGCCGGCCGCGGGCCAGGGTCCGCGCGCGACGAGCGTAGAGCAGGGCGAGCAGGACCAGCGGCGCGAGCTGGACCGCGACGATGACCCCGGCGGCCAGCGCGAGCGGAGGTCCGACGGTCGTGGGGGCGGTCATGGAAGGCGCAGCCTATGCGGCGTCGGCGCGAGGTGGCGCGATGGGCGGGCGGGCTAGGGCGTCGGTTCGTGGGAGAGCTTCCAGCCGTAGAGCAGCGCGGCGACCGAGGTTGCGAGGTTGAGGCTGGAGACACCGGCGCGCATCGGCAGGCGGACCCTTGCGTCGGCCTGGGCGAGGAGCTCGGGCGAGAGGCCGCGGCGCTCGCCGCCGAAGGCCAGCAGCGAGCGCGGCGGCAGCTCCCGCGGGTGCAGCGCCTCGCCGTCGGGATGGACGGCGAGGAGCGGCCGTTCGCCGCGGCCCGCCTCTGGCTGCATGGTCAGGCGTCGCAGGGCTCCGTCGTCGAGGTGGGCGACGGGCAGCGCGAAGTGCAGGCCGGCGCTGCCGCGCAGCGCGGCGGGGTCCCAGGGGTCGTGCACGCCGCCGGTGAGGACGCCGGCGGCGTCGGCGGCGGCGCTGACACGGATGCAGGCGCCGAGGTTGCCGAGGTCGCTCGGTGCCTCGAGCAGCACGATCGGCGCGGGGCGGGGGTCGAGCAGGATCTCGGTGACGGCGGTCGGCGGGCGCGCGGCGATCGCGATGACACCGGTTGCCGGGGGGTGCGGGGCGAGGGCGGCGAAGTCGGCGTCGCCGAGCACCCGCGCGCCGCGCGCGAGGCGCTCGGCGACGTCGGGCGCGAGACTCGCGGCCAGCGCCCCGACGCGCTCGGGGTCGGCGACCGCGATGCATGTGATCTCGGCGCCGAAGCGCAGCGCGTGCTTGACGGCGTGCAGGCCCTCCAGGAGTGCAAGCCGCGGGTCGCGGCGGGCCTCGTGAAAGCGGCGACGCAGCGCCGCGGCGTCGGCGGGAGACAGTGGCGGGGGCTCTCGGGTGGATGCCTGGTGGCGCATTGCCCCATCTTCCCAGCCGGGGCACGCGGGGTGGCTCGCCAGACACCGCCGCACGGCGCGGTAGGCGAAATCGTTCGGTGAAAAAGACGCTCGTCACTCGGGTATGGTTCATGTCAATGACAGCTCGGGTGGAGGGGTGGCGCAGGCGAGCGGCGGGTCGCGAAGCCGGTCCGGGGTGAGGTCGTGCTGGAGCTGATCGATCTCGTCAAGCACCACCCGGTCGGCGACGGGGAGCCGGTGCGGGCGGTGGATGGCGTGACGCTCGAGGTGCAGGCCGGCGAGATGGTGGCGCTGTACGGGCCGAGCGGGTCGGGCAAGACGACGCTGCTGACGTTGATCGCGGCGCTGGCGGCGCCGGACAGCGGCGAGGTGCGGGTCGGGGGGCGCGAGATCTCCACGCTCTCGCCGGCTGAGGCCGCCCGCTATCGCCTGCACGACCTGGGCTATGTCGACCAGTCGCTGGAGTTGCTGCCGGGCGGCAGCGTGGTGCAGAACGCGGCGCTGAAGCTGTGGATCGACGTCGGCGTGCACGAGGGCAACCGGCGCGTGGAGCCGCTGCTGCGCCGGCTGGGGCTGGGGGAACGGTTGGACCGGCGCGCGGAGGTGCTCTCGACCGGGGAGCGCCAGCGGGTGCTGATCGCGCGGGCGCTCTCGACCGAGCCCAAGCTGGTGCTCGCGGACGAGCCGACGGGCAATCTCGACACGCAGCGCGGGCACGACGTGCTGGAACTGCTCGGCGAGGTCTGCCGCGAACGCGGGACGGCGGTGCTGCTGGTCACGCATGACCCGCAGGCGACGCTGTTCGCCGACCGGGTCCTGATGCTGCGCGACGGACGGATCGCCGCCTTCGACAGCGATGCGATCTTCGCGCCGCTGCGCGCCCGATGAGTCTCTACGACGTCGCCCACCTCTACCGGGTGCGGCTGAAAGCCCGCTTCGTGCTGGTGCAGGAGCTGTTCGCGGTGCTGGGGATCGCGGTCGGGGTTGCGCTGCTGTTCGCCTCGCAGGTAGCCACGGCGAGCTTCAGCGGCTCGGTGGCGCAGCTCACCAACGGGGTCGTCGGGCAGTCGCGCTACCAGCTCGAGGCGCGCTCGGCGCGGGGTTTCCCGGAGCGGGTGCTGGGCGAGGTGAAGGCGCTGCCGGGGGTGCGCGCGGCGGTGCCGGTGCTCGAAGCGCAGATCGGCCTGGTTGGGCCGAGGGGCCGGCGCGCCGTGTACCTGCTGGCGACCGAACCGCGCGACGTGCGGTTCGCGGGCCAGCTGCTGCGCCACTTCACCCCCGGCCAGCTCGCGGGGGAGCGCGCGATCGTGCTGCCGTCGCCGCTGGCGGGGGCGATCGGGGCGGGGCAGCTGCAGGTGATCGAAGCGCAGGTCGGCGCGCACCTGGTGCCGACCCTGCTGGCCGCGGTCCTGACGCCCGCGGAGATCGGGCCGCTGATCCACAGCCCGGTGGCGATCGCGCCGCTGCGCTACGCGCAGAGCCTCACCGGGATGCGGGGCCGCCTCTCACGGGTGTTCGTGCAGGTGCGCGCCGGTCGCGACGCGGCGGTGTTGGGCGGCCTGCGCCGGATCGCGGCGGGGCGGCTGAACGTCGAGCCGGCGAACTTCGATGCGACGCAGTTCGACGAGGCGGCGATCCCGGTCAACCAGTCGGTCAGCGTGTTCTCGGCGATCTGCGCCCTGGTGGGCTTCATGTTCGCGTTCTGCGCGGTGCTGCTGACGGCGCATCTGCGTCAGCGGCTGATCGGGGAACTGCGCCTGCTCGGCGCCTCGCCGCGACAGATCGTCAAGGTGCTGCTGTTCGACGCCGCCGCGCTAGGCGTGGCTGGCTCGCTGCTGGGCCTGGCGCTGGGCGACGTGCTGTCGTTGGTGATCTTCAGCGCCAGTCCCGAATTCCTGGTGATCGCGTTCCCGATCGGCTTGCAGCGGATCGTAACCTGGCAGAGCGTCGCGCTGGCGGTCCTGGCCGGTCTGGTGGCGGCGGCGATCGGGGTGCTGGTGCCGCTGCGCGGTGCGCGCGGACGCCCGCGGGGCCCTGCCGCCGTCGATCGGTCGGGCTTGCTGCGGGGCGCCGCGCGAGCCGTCGGGCTGGCGTGCCTGGCGGCGACGACGGTGATCGTGCTCGCCGACCCGCCGGCTTCGCTGATCGCGATCGTGACGCTGTTGTTGGCGGCTCTGCTGCTGCTGCCCCCGCTCGTCGACGCCGGGGTGCATGTGTTCCACCGCTTGCAGCGGCCGCTGGGCTCACCCGCCGCCGCGCTGGCGGCCGTCGAGCTGCGCTCGCCCGCCGGGCGGACGCGGATGCTCGCGATCACCGCGACCGCCGCGATCGCGGTGCTCGGAGGCGCGATGCTGGCGGGCTCGCGCAGCAATCTGCAGGCCGGCTTGACGGAGTCCTTTCACAGGATCTCCTCGGCGGCCGACCTGTGGGTGTCGCCGGCGACCGGTGACAACCTGTTCGCGACCATTCCCTTCCAGGAAATCCCGCTCGCGCCGTTGCGCCGGCTGCCGGGCGTGCGTGCGGTGGGCGCCTACCGGGCGAGCTTCCTGAACATCGGCGAGCGCCGCGTCTGGGTGGAGGGTTCGCCCGCGACCTCGCCTGCCCCGCTGACGGCGATCCAGCTCTCCGAAGGCGACCTGGCGCTCACCAATGCGCGCCTGCGCGGGAGCGGCTGGGTGGTGCTTTCGACTGCGCTCGCCGCCGAACACCACGTCGGGATCGGCCAGCGCTTCACCTTGCCGACGCCACGTCCGCTCACGCTGCGGGTGGCGGCGCTGATCACCGATCTGGGTTGGCCGGCGGGCGCCGTGATCGTCAGTCCGGCGGACTACGTCGCGGGTTGGGGCAGCGCGGAGCCCTCCGCGTACAGCGTTATGCTCGACTCCGGCGCCTCGCCGAGACGTGTCGCGGGCGAGGTCCGGCGGACGCTTGCGGGGATGGGCTACACGGGCCTGGCGGTGCAGACCGAGCGACGCCATGAACAGCTGGAGCTGGCCTCCGGCCGCCAGGGGCTGGAGCGCCTGAGCGAGATGGCCCTGCTGCTGCTGCTCGCGGGAGTCCTCGCCAGCGCAAGCACGATGGGTGCCGCGGTCTGGCAGCGTCGCCGGGGGCTGGCGCGCCTGAAGGTGCAGGGGCTGCAGCGCGGCCTGCTGTGGCGCTCGCTGCTCTGGGAGGGCACCGCGGTGATCGGTCTGGGCTGTCTCGTGGGAGTGGCCTTCGGCATCATGGGTCAGCTGCTTGTGAGCCGGGCGCTGCTCAACGTCACGGGCTTCCCGATGGTGATCTCGCTGGCCCTGCCGAGCGCGCTCGCGAGCTTCGCCCTGGTGGCGCTGGCGGCGAGCGCGATCGTGGCGATGGCGGGATACCGCGCGACGGCGGTCCCGGCGCAGGCGTGAGGGCGCGAGGCGGCGACCGTCGCGAGGCGGCCGCCGCGCCACGGTCTGAGACGGCGGTCGCCCCGGCGTGGGTGAGCGGAGTCATGACCGCGCGAGGGCGAGCACTTTCTCGACGGCCTGGGTGAGCGGCGCCGGCACGTCCTCGGGGGCGATGCGCGAGAAGAGCTGCCAGGCCCGGGTCGGCTTGTGGCGGTGCCCGCGCAGACCGGCGACGGCCTCGAAGTCGCGCGCGAGGACGACCGTTCGGTGGCGGCCGGCGCGGGCGGCGATCTCCTCGTTGAGCGCCTGCTCGGAGCGTTTGGGATGGCGACCGGGCGGGGCGTCGCGGTCGTGGATCGTCACGCAGGGCACACGCGCGGCGGCACAGATGCGTAGGAAGAGCGGGATGTTGGGCTTGCCGCCGCAGTCGACGATCGTGATCTGCTCGCGGTCGACGTCGTAGCCGAGGGCCTGGAAGACGAAGGGCAGGGTGAGCTTCTCGGTGCGCCCCTCGACGAGCAGCGCGGCGCGCGCCAGCAGCAGCTCGCCGCGCTCGGCGTCGAGCTCGCTGACGGCGCGGAAGCTCTCGTCGGCGGGGAGCGGCCGGGGCTGGAAGACGGAGGTGCCGGCGTGGGGGCTGTGCTCGACGAGGGCGAGCTCGTCGAGCCGCCCGACGTTGAGAAAGGCGGGCTCGTGGGTGGAGTAGAGCACCTGGTTGCCGCCGGCGGCGAAGGCCCGCAGGCGGCGGTAGAGGTAGCGCTGGGCCTGGGGGCGCAGGAACAGCTCGGGCTCCTCGATCAGCAGGACGAGGCCGCGCTGGCCGGCATCGCAGAGCCGCTCGACGGCGGCGACCATCGCCATGGCGGGGCTCGCCGAGGAGGCGCCGTCGGTGCCGGCGAGATAGCGCTCGGCTGCCTCGGCGGCGACCGGCGCTCGGATGGGCCGGGCGAGCAGGCTGCCTGAGCGCAGCGAGGCGGGCAGGAAGAGGACGGGCACCGGCTCGCCGCTGTCGCCGGCGCGCTGCGGGGGGCTCGCGTCGAGCGCGATCTCGTCGCCGTCGCCGAGCGTCGCGGTGAGCTCGATCGCGTCGGCGGCGTCACGGCTGACGTCGGTCCGCTCGAGCGCCGGGACGCCGCGCTGCAGCAGGATCCAGATGGCGGCCAGGATGTTCGACTTGCCGACGCTGGGCCCGCCGACGAGCGCACAGACGGGACCCGGGGCGAAGCGCACGGAGCGCGCCGAGCGAAACCCCTCGATGCGGACGTCGCGGACGCCGAACTGCGGTCTGGTCATCGAGCGGTCACGCTATCCGGTCGAGCGCGCCCGGCAAGATTCGAACTTGCGACCTCTCGCTCCGGAGGCGTCGGGGGCCGAGGAAAGATGTTGGGCGTTTCGCCGCTTGAATGCTGGAGATTCGCCCTGCCGCCGGTTCGGACGCGAGCGGGCGAATAGTGCCGTTTTACGGGCGATTCCGAGGGGTTTGGGCGTATATGCCCATTCCGACCGCGCGACTTTCCTTCATCGTCGAGGGGCAACAGGTCGCAGCGCGCCGTCGTTTGCTGCAAACCGTTTGCTCTGCCGTCGGGACGGGGATGTACGTGCGGGTCGGACCGCGCCTGTGCACGCGAGGCGTTGAGGCGGCACCACATCGGCGCCGATAAGACGGTTACCATGAAGCGTGTGAGCAGCCTAATCGACATCAGCCCCGCCGAGCGCGAGCAGATCCGTGTGGACTTCTACCGCGCGCATCGCGCGCAGGCCGGTTTCTCCTCGGTTGCCGTGCGGCGCGACCCTGAGCGGCGAGACGCCTGGTTCCTCGATGTCGGAGCGACTGGGCCGGTCGATGTTCCGTCCAGCTACCGCGGACTCACGGTACGAGTCAAACAAGCGCACGGCGCGATCAACGCCGTGGCCCGCCTCGACCAACTCGTCTGAAGCTGGCGCCGCGGCCTGTTAGCGCCGGTCCGGGCGACCGCATCTACCCAGGCGGTCTGAACCGCTTCGGGCAGCTTCACGAGGTCGGCTCCTACGGGGCGCCGGTCCTGCGCGCCAACGGAAGCGGCCCGCTGATGCTGACTGCGGCGCACGTCGTGGGAAGCCTGTCCGCCGCGTATCCTCTTGGTCAGCGCGAAGTGCTCCTCGGCACCGGCGTGGGTGCTGCGTCCTCCGGAGATCCCCGGATCGGCGATGTCGTCGACAGCCACCCCGCCGAGCCGTGCGAGGAGGTGCGGCTCGACGCCAGCCTCGTGCTCGTCGACGGCCATGTGACGCTTGGGCACGTCGTTCGCGAGACGGTCATCTCCGGGCGTGCGCGAAACCTCGAAGGGCACGACGATCTCGTCACCGTCTTCAAGCGCGGTATCAACACTCCCGGCCTGACCCAGGGTCTGCTGGACCCGACGCCGGAGTCCCTGAAGGTCGTGCTCCCGCAGGCCGGCGGACCGCCGATCGCTCGAGACTACCTCCGCGGCTGGTTCGTCTACGGCGACGGTCAACCGTTCGCGCACCCTGGGGACTCCGGGTCGATCGTTGTCGACGCCGACGATTGCGTCGTCGCCATGATTGTCGCGCTGCGAACCGAGCCCCAGCGCGAACCTCAAGCCGAGGACCCAGCGTTCGTCATCCCCATCCTCGACATCCTCGACGGGCTGGCGGTTCGCCTCGCTGGACCTGACCGGGCTTGTGTGTTGGTGTGAGGCGGCGCGCCAGAGCCCGCGATGGCGCCCCGTAGGAGACATCCAGATCGTGACGATTACGCAGGAAAGCGTCACGATCTGGCGAAGCCCACACCGGGTGGACAACCAACATGCCTGCAAGTAGGTTTGGTCCTCCGGTAGAAACTGCGGAGGGCCTTGGAATCGAACCAATCTCCGTCTCACAACGGGTCACCGGGGTAAAGGCCCGGCCCAGAACACCACCCTGGAGTGCCCTCCGAGCAGTTGCGGCTGGAGGACGTTAGAGGCAGGAAAGGACGTCTTTTTGCGTCCGCCCCTGTGCCTTCATCACGCCCAGATCGGGCGAGCAGCATCACGGGCGGATGCGTTTTCGCGCTGGTGGACCCCAACAACCAGGACAGCCGCAACCTCTTCGAGCGAAACGGCTTCGTAGAAGTGATCCCTGCCGCTCCCAACACTCCGGAGGCCGACGCCGTGTTTGGTCGCAAGGGGCGCCCCGTGCCGTAGCCTGACCCACGACCGGAGAGCCGCCTAACAAGCAAATCCCGCACAGCTGCACGGGATTCAGACACGCGCCCGGCAAGATTCGAACTTGCGACCTCTCGCTCCGGAGGCGAGCGCTCTATCCACTGAGCTACGGGCGCCGGCGACCGCCGCGGGGACGGGGCCGTGCGAGCACAGCCTACCGCGCGGGCCGCGCGCGTCCGCGCCGCTCGTCCGGGGCGCGGCCCGCACAGCGGCACGGCTTCCTTCCGCGCTCGCCGGGGCTCGACGCCGCTGCGACCATGCCGCGAGCGCCCCATCCCCGTCCCCCGCTACCGTGGGCCGCAATGGATCTCTCGTTGTTCTTCTGCGGCACGGCGGGCTCGGTGCCGGGCCCCCGCCGGGGCCTGCCGGCGATCCTGGTGCGCCGGGGCGGCGACCGTCTGCTGTTCGACTGCGGCGAGGGCACCCAGCGCCAGCTGCTGCGCTCGGTGGGCCTGGCGGACCTGGACTGCGTGTTCATCACGCACTTCCACGCCGACCACTGGCTGGGGTTGCCGGGGATGCTGAAGTCCTTCGCGCTGCGCGACCGGGAGCAGCCGCTGGCGATCTACGGCCCGCCGGGCCTGAAGGAGCTGATGGCGGCGACCCGCTTCATCTACGGCCGGCGGCTGCCATATGAGCTGACATACGAGGAGCTGGCGCCGACGCAGCCGGTCGAGCTCGCGGGCTATCGCGTCGCGGGGGTGCCGGTGAGCCACGGCAACCGGTCGGCTTACGGCTACGTGTTGGTCGAGGACTCCCGTCCGGGCCACCTGGACCCGGAGCTGGCGGAGCGCCTGGGGGTGCGGCCCGGCCCGGACTTCGGGCGCCTGGTGCGGGGGGAGACGGTCAACGGGGTGAGCCCGGAGCAGGTGATGGGCGCGACCCGGGAGGGCCGCAAGGTGGTGATCTCGGGCGACACGGCGCCGTGCGAGGCGCTGGGGATAGCGGCGCACGAGGCCGACGTGCTGGTGCACGAGGCGACGTTCGTGCGGGAGGAGGCGGAGCGGGCGCGGCAGACGAGTCACAGCACGGCGGCCCAGGCGGCGGAGCTGGCGCGGGCGGCGAGGGTTCGGCTGCTGGCGTTGACGCACGTCTCGGCTCGATACGCGGGGCGGGAGGTGCTGCGTGAGGCGCGGGCGGTGTTCGAGAAGACGGAGCTGCCGCGGGACTTCGACACGATCGAGGTTCCGTTCCCGGAGCGCGGCGCGGCGCGGCTGGTGCGCTGGTCGGACCGCGTGGCGCGGGTGGCGGAGGAGAACGGTGTCGGCGCCGAGCGGCCCGGCGGCGCGGGGGCGACGGAGGTGGCGGAGGCGACGGACGTGGCGGAGGCTGACGAGACGGCGCGGGGCACGGCGGACGCCGAGTCTGGCGGCGGGTCGCAGAGCGCGCCGGTGGCGGCATCGTCGATAATCGAATGAGCTTGCCCACATGCCGTGCACCGAGAGCCTGCGCCGGGAGCGCTCGATGAGCCCGCCCGCGCTGATCCGTTCGCCTCGGACGCCGGCGAATCTGCTGCTGCGGGAGGTGCGGGCGCTCGACCCGCGCCTCGGTCTGGACGGGTGCCGGGACGTCCTGGTACGCGATGGCGTGATCGCCGAGATCGCGGCGCCGGGAACGCTCGCCGAGGAGGCGCGGGCCGGGATGCAGACGGTCGAGGGCGGGGGGCGCCTGGCGCTGGTGCCGGCGTTCTTCGACCCCCATGTGCACCTGCGCACCCCGGGCCAGGAGCACAAGGAGGACATCGTGAGCGGCACCCGGGCGGCGGCGGCCGGCGGCTACGGCGGGGTGATCGCGATGCCGAACACGGACCCGCCGATCGACACGCCGCAGCGCCTTCGGGCGGTGCGGGAGACGGCGGCGCGCGAGGCGGTGGTGCCGGTGGGCTTTCTGCCGGCGATCACCCGGGGGCTGGCGGGGGAGGAGCTGACGGAGATGGCCGGCCTGCGCGAGGGGGGTGCGCTGGGCTTCACCGACGACGGCCAGCCGGTGGCGAGCGCGGGGGTGCTGCGCGAGGCGATCGCCCGCCAGCGGGAGGTCGGGGGGGTGCTGGCGCTGCACGAGGAGGAGCGCTCGCTGTCGCGCGGTGGCGCGCTGCGGGAGGGCCCGGTGAGCGCGGCGCTGGGCATCCAGGGGGTGCCGGCGGCGAGCGAGGCGGCGATGGTGGCGCGGGACATGGCGCTGGCGGCGTGCGAGGGCGGCCGGCTGCACCTCCAGCACCTGAGCTGCGTGGCCTCGATCGAGAGCGTGGCGGCGGCGAAGGCGTGCGGGGTGGGGGTGAGCGCGGAGGCGACGCCGCACCACCTGCTGCTCAGCGAAGACGACGTCCGCGATCCGGCGAGCGGGGAGGCGGATACGGCGCGCAAGATGAACCCGCCGCTCGGCACCGAGGCCGACCGCAGGGCGCTGGTGGAGGCGCTGAGGACGGGAACGGTGGACTGCGTGGCGACCGACCACGCCCCGCACGCGGCGGCGGAGAAGGCGCTGCCGTTCGGGCGGGCGCCGATGGGCACGACGGGCCTGGAGACGGCGTTCGCGGCGCTGCACACCGGGCTGGTGCTGCCGGGGGTGCTCGACCTGGCGACGCTCCTGCAGCGCATGACGGCCGGGGCGCAGCTGTTCGGGCTGCCGGAGCCGACGCTCGCGACGGGCGGCGAGGCGAGCCTGACGCTGGTCGACCTCGACGCGGAGTGGGTAGCCGGCGAGCACGGCTGGGAGAGCCGGTCGGCGAGCAACTGCTTCGCCGGCCGCCGGCTGCGGGGACGGGTGCTGGCGACGATCGCGGCGGGTGCACTGGTGTATCAGGCGGCGAGCCTGACGGCGGCGGTGGCGGCGTGAGCCTGCTCGATCGCGAGAGGACGGCGCTGATGGTGGTGGACGTCCAGGAGGGCTTTCGCTCGTATGAGTCCTTCGCGGGCGTGGCGCGGGGGTGCGCGAAGCTCCTCGCCGGCGCCCGTCTGCTGGCGCTGCCGGCGCAGGTCAGCGAGCAGTACCCGAAGGGGCTGGGGCACTCGGCGCCCGAGCTGGGTCTGGAAGACGAGCGGCGGATCGAGAAGCGGGTGTTCTCGGCGGCCCGCGCCGACGGGTTTGACCTGGGCGGTCGCGAGCAGGCGGTGGTCTGCGGGATCGAGACCCACGTGTGCGTGTCGCAGACGGTTCACGACCTGCTGGACCGGGGCCTGGAGGTGCACGTGCCGGCGGACGCGGTGGGCTCGCGCCACGCGGTCGACTACGAGCGGGGTCTGGAGCGGATGGAGCGGGCGGGGGCGGTCGTGACGACCGTCGAGGCCGCCCTGTTCGAGCTGCTGGGCGGCGCGGAAGCCCCGGAGTTCCGCGAGGTGCAGAGGTTGATCCTGTGACGCGCTCCCCGGCGTACGTGCTCCTGGAGGACGGCACCCGCTTCGACGGCGAGTCCTGCGCCGCCGCCGGCCAGGCGGTCGGGGAGGTGGTGTTCACGACGGGGATGTCGGGCTACCAGGAGTCGATGAGCGACCCGTCGTTCGCGGGCCAGCTGATCGTGTTCACCTACCCCCACATCGGCAACTACGGTGTCAGCGCCCAGGCGATGGAGTCCGAGCGGGTGTGGGCGCGGGCGGCGATCATGCGCGAGGCGTGCGACCGTGAGGACGCGCCGGGAGCGGAGCGGGGCTGGCTGTCGTGGCTTGCGGACTGCGGGGTGCCGGCGATCACCGGGGTGGATACGCGGGCGCTGGTGCGCCACATCCGCGAGGCGGGGGCGATGCGCGGCGGGATCTTCCCGGCCGAGGTCGCCCAGAGCGAGGCGGCGGCGCTGGTGGCGGGGGAGCCGACGATGGTCGGTCAGGACCTGGCGGCGGTTGTGAGCCCGCAGGAGGTGAGCCATCACGGCGACGGCGACGGTCCGCGGATCGCGGTGCTGGACACGGGGATCAAGGGCTCGATCGTGCGCAACCTCGTGCAGCGCGGGGCACGGGTGTCGCTGTACCCGTGCACGACGCCGGCGGCGGATCTGCTCGCGAGCGACGCGGAGGCGATCCTGCTGGCCAACGGCCCGGGTGACCCGGCGGCGGTGGGCTACGTGGTGGAGACGGTGCGGGAGCTGGTCGGCAAGCGCCCGGTGTGGGGGATCTGCCTCGGCCACCAGCTGCTGTGCCGGGCGCTGGGGCTGCAGACGTTCAAGCTGCCCTTCGGCCACCGCGGGGCGAACCACCCGGTCAAGGACCTGCAGACGGGCCGGGTGGAGATCACCTCCCAGAACCACGGCTTCGCGGTGCTCGGCCCGTCGGGCACGCAGACCATCGAGACCTCGCGCCCGGTGCGCTGGCACACGGACTTCGGCGCGGCGCAGCTGTCGCACGTGAACCTCTACGACCGCACGGTGGAGGGCATCGAGCTGCTCGACGTGCCGGGCGGGGCGGTCCAGTACCACCCGGAGGCGGGGCCGGGACCGCACGACAGCGTCTACCTCTTCGACCGTTTTCTGCAGCGCATCGCGGAGGCCGTGGCGTGAGGCGCACGGCGGCGGCATTTCTCGGGTGGACCCCTCCGGGGTCCGTGTTGGTTGGGCCGGTCGCAGACAGGGGGCGCGTGGTTGCCGCGAAGGACTGACATCCACAAGATCATGATTCTCGGCTCCGGGCCGATCGTGATCGGGCAGGCGGCGGAGTTCGACTACTCCGGGGTGCAGGCCTGCAAGGTGCTGCGCGAGGAGGGCTACGAGGTGGTCCTGGTGAACTCGAACCCGGCGACGATCATGACGGACCCGGAGTTCGCGGACGCGACCTACATCGAGCCGCTGCTGGCGGGCCCGGTGGCGCAGGTGATCGAGCGGGAGCGCCCCGACGCGCTGCTGCCGACGCTCGGCGGCCAGACGGCGCTGAACCTGGCGAAGGAGCTGCACGACGACGGCACCCTGGAGCGCTTCGGGGTGGAGCTGATCGGGGCGAACTACGACGCGATCAGCTGCGCCGAGGACCGCGAGCTGTTCGCGGCGGCGATGGCGAAGGCGGGCCTGAGGATGCCCAGGAGCGCGATCGCGACGGGCTGGGTGGCGGGCGCCGAGGGCGCTCAGCCGGGCGTCGGCGGTGCGAACCCCCGCGCGGCGGCGTCCGCCGGCCATCTCGACGTCGAGCGGGGCCTGCGCCAGGCGCTGGACGCGCTGCCGGACCTCGGGTTGCCGTGCATCGTGCGCCCGGCGTTCACCCTCGGCGGCCGCGGCGGCGGGATCGCGCGCACGCCGGAGGAGTTTCGCGAGATCGTTCGCCGGGGCCTGGAGGCGTCGCCGATCGGGCAGGTCCTGCTCGACCAGTCGGTCCTGGGCTGGGGCGAGTTCGAGCTGGAGGTGATGCGCGACCGGGCGGACAACGTGGTGATCGTGTGCTCGATCGAGAACGTCGACCCCATGGGCGTCCACACCGGGGACTCGGTGACGGTGGCCCCCCAGCAGACGCTGACAGACCACCTCTACCAGCAGCTGCGCGACCAGGCGCTGACGGTGATCCGGGCGGTCGGGGTGGAGACGGGGGGCTCGAACGTCCAGTTCGCGGTCAACCCCGAGACCGAGGAGATCCTGGTGATCGAGATGAACCCCCGGGTGTCGCGCTCCTCGGCGCTGGCCTCGAAGGCGACGGGCTTCCCGATCGCGAAGATCGCGGCGCGCCTCGCCGTCGGCTATCTCCTGGAGGAGATCGACAACGACATCACCGGGGTCACCCCGGCGAGCTTCGAGCCGACGATCGACTACGTCGTGGTGAAGTGGCCGCGGTTCGCCTTCGAGAAGTTCCCCGGGGTGGAGTCGACGCTGTCGACGCACATGAAGTCGGTGGGTGAGGCGATGGCGATCGGCCGGACCTTCGGCCAGGCGTTCGCCAAGGCGCTGCGCTCGCGCGAGCTCGACAAGCCGCCGCGCCTGGGCGGGGTGCCCGACGAGCAGCTGCTGGAGACCCTGGAGCGTCCGGCGCCGGACCGCTTCGAGGCGATCCTCGAGCTGCTGCGGCGGGGGACGCCGATCGAGGCGGTGCACCAGCGGACCTCGATCGACCCGTGGTTCCTGCGCGAGCTGGCCGTCATCGCCGCCGACCCGCAGGCGCCGTTTGCGGGGGTGCGGACGTTCAAGTCGGTGGACACCTGCGCGGCTGAGTTCCCGGCGCAGACCCCGTACTACTACTCCGGCTGGGAGCGCCCGCCGGGGCCGCCGGCGACGAGCAACGGCGCCGCCGCCCAGCCGTCGGCGGCGCACGAGGTCAACCGCGGGGAGCGGCCCTCGGTGGTGATCCTCGGCGCCGGCCCCAACCGCATCGGGCAGGGCATCGAGTTCGACTACTGCTGCGTACACGCCGCGATGACGGTCCGCGAGTCCGGCCGCGACGCGGTGATGGTCAACTGCAACCCCGAGACGGTGTCAACCGACTACGACACCTCCGACCGCCTCTACTTCGAGCCGCTGACCCTGGAGGACGTGCTCGGCGTGGTCGAGGTCGAGCAGCCGGAGGGCGTGATCGTGCAGTTCGGCGGCCAGACCCCGCTGAAGCTCGCGGCGGGCCTGGCGGCGGCGGGGGTGCCGCTGCTGGGGACGAGCGTCGAGGCGATCGACCTCGCCGAGGACCGCTCGCGCTTCGGCGAGCTGCTCGGGCGCCTGGGCTACCAGGCGCCGCCGTACGCGACGGCGCAGACCGTCGAGGACGCCCTGCGCTGCGGCGAGGAGGTCGGCTACCCGCTGCTGGTGCGCCCCTCCTACGTCCTGGGGGGGCGGGCGATGGAGATCGTCTACTCCCGCGACGGCCTCGCCGACTACCTCCGCCGCGAGGTCCAGCCCCCGGACCGGCACGACGCCAACCAACCCCCGAGCCCGCAGGGCTCCACCCAAAAGATCTTCCTCGACAGGTTCCTGGAGAACGCCATCGAGGTCGACGTCGACGCCCTCTGCGACGGGCGGGAGGTGTGGATCGGCGGGATCATGCAGCACGTCGAGGAGGCCGGGGTGCACTCCGGGGACAGCGCCTGCGTGCTGCCGCCGCACTCGCTCGGCGGCGAGATGCTCGACCAGATCCGCACCGCGACGCGCGACATCGCCCTGGGGATCGGGGTGGTGGGGCTGCTCAACGTGCAGTACGCCGTCGTCGAAGGCCAGCTGTACGTGATCGAGGCCAACCCGCGGGCGTCGCGGACGGTGCCGTTCGTCTCCAAGGCCGTCGGGCTGCCGCTGGCGAAGCTCGCCTGCCGGGTGATGCTGGGCGAGCCCCTCAGTGCCCTGGCCCTGCCGCGCGAGCGCGAAGGGCTCGGCTTCGGGGACCACATCTCGGTCAAGGAGGCGGTGCTGCCGTTCGACCGCTTCGAGGGCGCCGACGCCGTGCTCGGCCCCGAGATGCGCTCCACGGGCGAGGTCATGGGCATCGCCCGGGACTTCCCCACGGCGTTCGCCAAGGCCCAGGCGGCGGCGGGCTCGCCGCTGCCGCAGAGGGGGACGGTGTTCATCTCGGTCACCGACTCCGACAAGGACGGGGCCGTGGCGATCGCCCAGAGCCTGCACGACAACGGCTTTCGCATCCTCGCCACCCGCGGCACGGCCGAGGCGATCGCCCGCATGGGGGTGCGGGTGCAGGCGCTGAACAAGATCGGCGAGGGCTCCCCGCACGTGCTCGACTGGATCGAGCGGGGCGAGGTCGACCTCGTCGTCAACACCCCGACGGGCTCGGGGGCGCGCACCGACGGCTGGCAGATCCGCCGGGCCGCCGTCGCCCATCGCATCCCCTGCCTGACGACGCTCGCCGCCGGGGTGTCGGCGGCCCGGGCGATCTCGACGGCCCGCCGCGACGGCGCCCCGCCGGTGCTCTGCCTGCAGGAGCTGCACCGCGGACGGGACGCCGCCGGGGTGCCGTGATGCCCCGCTGCGCCGCCGGTCGCGGCGGCACGCGTGGTGGCCGCCGTCGGCGTCAGGGGCCGCCGCTCGTCGCGGTGGTGGGCTGATGGCGCCGGCGCCCTTCGGACGGCGCCGGGCAGCGGTGCTCGGAGTCGACGAGCTCGGCGCCTACCGCGTGCTGCGCGTCGCCGACGACGGTCCGAAACCCGCGCCCGGGCAGTTCGCGATGCTCAGCGCCGCCGAGCGCTGGGGCGGGGCGGAGGACGAGCGCCCGTACCTGGCGCGCGCCTTCTCCTACGCCCGCTGGCTGGCGGGCGAGGCGCACTTTCTCCTGGAGGACGTCGGCCCCGGCACGCGGCGCCTGGCGGAGCTCGATGCCGGCGAGGAGCTGTGGCTGCTCGGCCCGCTGGGCAGCGCCTTCGCGGCGCCGACCGACGGCCGGCGTGCGCTGCTCGTCGGCGGCGGCGTCGGGATCGCGCCGCTGGCAATCTGGCGGGACGAGCTCAGCGCCTCCGGCACCGAGCCCACGGTGCTGCTCGGCTTCCGCGACGCCGCCCGTGCCGGGGGCGCGGCTCTGCTGCGCGGCACCGCCCGCACACAGGGCGCGGCTCTGCCGCACGACGTCGCTCGCGCACAGGGCGCCGCTGCTCCGGGCGACGCGACGGTGGCGACCGATGACGGCTCGGTCGGACACAGCGGCCTGGTGACGGAGCTGCTCGCCGCGGAGCTCGACGGCGACGGGCACGCCGCGGTCTACGCCTGCGGCCCTGCCCCGATGCTGGAGGCGGTGCGGGCGCTCTGCGCCGAGCGAGCCGTCCCCGCCCAACTGGCGCTGGAGGCCGGCATGGCCTGCGGCTTCGGCGCCTGCCACGGCTGCGTCGTGCCGCGCCGCGGCGGCGGCTACCTGCGGGTCTGCGTCGACGGGCCCGTGATCGACGCCGGCGAGCTGGAGTCCGTCGAGGCCCACGCGGGAGCGCCCGCGTGAGCGTCGGCTTCTGCGGCCTGCGCCTCGCGCACCCGGTGATCAACGCCTCCGGCACCTTCGACCTGCTCGCCGCCGCGGCCGCGTTCGGCGAGGACGCCCTGCGCGAGGACTTCCCGTTCGCGGCGTTCGTGTCCAAGACGATCACCGTGGAGCCTCGCCCCGGCAATCCCGCGCCGCGGCTGTGGGAGGCCCCGGCCGGACTGATCAACTCGATCGGCCTCCCCAACAGGGGACTCGCGGGCTACCTCGAGCAGGAGCTGCCCGCGCTCGCCCGTCTGCTCGCCGACGCCCACGGCCCGGGCGAGGCGGCTCCGCTGATCACGAACGTCATGGGCTCCACCGCGAAGGAGATCGCGACGCTGCTCGCGGCCTGCGACGAGCGTCCCGAGATCGCGGCGCTCGAGCTCAACGTGTCCTGCCCCAACGTCGAGACCGGCCTCGACATCGGCGCCGACCCGCGCGCGCTGCGCGAGGTCCTGGGCGAGGTGCGACCGGCGACGCGCAAGCCGCTGATCGTGAAGCTCACGCCCAACACCGCCGACGTCGCGGCCTGCGCGCGGGCGGCTCAGGAGGGCGGGGCGGACGCGGTGTCGCTGATCAACACCCTGCGGGCGATGGCGCTCACGCCCGTCTCAAGCCCAGCGGCCGCGCGCGAGTCGGACCCGCCGCGCGAGTCGGACCCGCCGGGTGTGTCGGACCCGCCGGGTGTGTCGGCCGTCGCCCACCGGTCTCCCTCCCCAGCGCCGGCCGCTCGTCGCCAACCGTGGCTCGGCGGACGCACCGGCGGCCTCTCGGGGCCGGCGATCCGCGCGGTCGCGCTGGCCCAGGTCGCGGCGGCGGCCGCCGCCGTCACGATTCCCGTGATCGGCATGGGCGGCGTCCAGACGACGGCGCACGCCCGCGACCTCCTCGACGCCGGGGCGACCCTCGTCGCGGTCGGCACCGAGAGCTTCCGGGACCCCGCCGCCGGCGTCCGGATCGCCCGTGGGCTGCGCCAGGCGCCCGCCCCGGCCCGGGCCTGAAGAGGTCTCGACAGCCCACCCGGCCGCGCCGACGACTGGCCCACCGGCCAGCGTCCGATGGCTCGAAAAGCCCTGCAAACATCGACCGGCTACCGTCCACCAACCTCGACATACCTCAAGCTGGACTTGAGGTTCAGGTGAATTCCCAGAGGAGACCTTGCTCGTCGGGCGCAGCCGTGTAGACTCGCCGCCCATGGCGATGGCGACCGGCACGACGCCCTCAAAGTACACCGCGGCCCCCGAGCGATCCCTGAACCAGCGGATGGACGCCCTGGCGAGGGCCAACCGGATCCGCAGCCAGCGCGCCCAGCTGAAGCGCGACCTCAAGGCGGGACGACTCTCGATCCACACCCTGCTGCTCAACCCCCCGGAGTACGTCGAGACGGCGAAGGTGTTCGACATGCTGCTCGCCGTTCCCAAGTATGGGCGGGTCAAGGTCAACAAGATCCTGGCCCACTGCCGGGTCGCCCCGAGCAAGACGATCGGCGGCCTCTCCGAGCGTCAGCGCAGCGAGCTGATCTCGCTGCTGAGGCACTGAGCGCGAGCGCCTCAGGCGTGGCGCGCGTCTTCGTCATAACCGGCCCCTCGGGGGTCGGCAAGGGAACTCTCATCCGGGGGCTGATGCAGCGCATTCCCCAGCTTCAGCTGTCGGTCTCGGCGACGACCCGCCCGACCCGTCCCGGCGAGCGCGACGGCGTCGACTACCACTTCCTCGCCCCCGCGGAGTTCGAGCGCCGGGTGGCGGCGGGCGAGTTCGTCGAGCACGCCGACTACGCCGGGCGGCGCTACGGGACGCTGCGCAGCGAGCTCGAAGGACGTGTGCGGGCGGGAATTCCGGTGGTCCTCGAGATCGAGGTCCAGGGCGCCCGCCAGGTGCGCGCGGCGATGCCGGAGGCCCTGCAGGTCTTCATCGCCCCGCCCTCCCCCCGGGACCTGCGGGAGCGCCTGGAGGGACGCGGGACCGACGACCCCGCCGAGGTCGAGCGCCGTTTGCGCGCCGCCGAGGAGGAGCTGCGGGCACAGCCCGAGTTCGCGCGGGTCGTCGTCAACGACAGCCTGCCGGACGCGCTCGACGAGCTGACGGCGATCGTCGAGCGCGAGCTCCGCTAGCTACACTGCGATCTCCCACCACCGAAAGGCGCGACCGCAGTGATCTCACCTCGCATCGACCGTCTGCTGGAGAACGTCGACTCCAACTACGCCAGCGTCCTCGTCGCCGCCAAGCGCGCGCGGCAGATCAACAGCTACTACCACAACCTCGGCGAGGGCACCTTCGACGAGTTCCCGCCCCCGATGGTCGAGACGGCGTCGAAGAACTACCTGACGATCGCCCTCGAAGAGGTGGCGAACGGGAAGATCAAGTACCACTACAGGTAGTCCTGTGGTGGCGGGCGGGCCGCGCAAGGAACCCGCCGGCGCTTGCCAGAAGCCATTCGGCGCACTAAGAAGCGGGCATGCCGAGAATCCTGCTTGGTGTCAGCGGCGGCATCGCCGCCTATAAGTCGCTCGAGCTCGTGCGGCTGGCGACGGCGGCGGGGCACGCGGTGCGGGTCGTGCAGACCCCGGCCAGCCGGCGCTTCGTCGGCTCGGCGTCCTTCGCCGCGCTGACCGGCGCGCCGGTGCTGGTGGACGAGTTCGAGCGCGACCCGGCTCGCGGCGCGTTTCCCGACCAGAGGCCGCCCGAGCACGAGCCGATCGGGCACCTGGCGCTGGTGGAAAACGCCGATCTCTACATGATCGCGCCGGCCTCGGCGAACACGATCGCCAAGCTCGCCCACGGGCTCGCCGACAACCTGTTGACCAGTGCGGCCCTCGCGGCGAGGTGCCCGCTGATGGTGGCGCCGGCGATGAACAGCCACATGTACGAGCACCCCGCCACCCAGGCCAACCTGGCCACGCTGCGGGCCCGGGGCGTGCGGGTCATGGAGCCCGACAGCGGACGTCTGGCCTCCAAAGGCGAGCGGGGCGTGGGGCGCCTGCCCGACCCGGCACGGCTGCTGGCGGCCTGCGAGGAGCTGCTTCGCGACGGGCCGCCGGCACCCGGAAACGCGGGCGAGTCCGACGGCGCCTGGAGCGGCCTGCGGGTGCTGGTCACCGCCGGCGGCACCCGGGAGCCGATCGACAGCGTGCGCTTCCTCGGCAACAGCTCCTCGGGGCGGATGGGCCTGGCGCTGGCCGCCGCGGCGGCTGCCCGTGGGGCGCGGGTCAGCGTGGTCGCGGCCAACGTCGCCCTCGATCCTCCCGCGGGGGTGACGTGGCACCCGGTGCGCACCGCGGCGGAGCTGCGGGAGGCCTGCGAGCGGGAGTTCCCCGACTGCGACGTGCTGCTGATGGCCGCGGCCGTCGCCGACTTCCGCCCCGCCGACCCGGCCGAAGGGAAGCTCAAGAAGGCCGGACGGGAGCACCTGCGGATCGAGCTCGAGCCGACCGCCGACGTCCTGAGCGGCCTCGCCGCCGACCGTCGTGCCGACCAGACCCTTGTGGGCTTCGCCGCCGAGCACGGTGACGGGGCACTGGATCACGGGCGCGCCAAGCTGCGCGAGAAGGGCCTCGACGCGGTGGTGGTCAACGACATCTCCCGCCCCGACATCGGCTTCGAGGTCGACCGCAACGAGGTCACGATCGTGACGCTCGCCGGCGAGGAGCACCTGGCACCGGCGAGCAAGCGACACATCGCGGAGGGAATCCTGGAGGTCGTCGGCCGCCTGCGCAACTGAGATCCAGAGGCGCGTCTACAGTGAGGTTGACCCCATGGAGAGCGTCTATGACCTATACCGCCGCGGCTGCGATCTGCTGGGCCACGGCGACTACCAGGCGGCGATCGTGCCGTTGACGCGCGCCCGCGACCTGGAGCCCGACAAGGCCTCGATCCGCGAGGCGCTGGGACGGGCGCTGTTCCACGCCCAGCTCTACGAGCGGGCGGTCGCCGAGTTCGGGGCGGTCGCGGCGCAGGCGCCGACCGACGACTACGCGCTGTTCTGTCTCGGCCGCGCGATGCAGCAGCTGGGCCGCCACCGCGAGGCCTGCCACCCGCTGGCGCTGGCCTGCTCGCTGCGGCCCGAGCGGCGCGACTACCGCGTCTACCGCGACCGCGCCCGGCGCGCCGCCCACGGCTCGTGAACGGCGCCGTTGCCAGCTCCGTGACGGCGCCGCTGCTATTCTCGTCCGACAGCTTTCGCGCCGGCATCTCGACGCCGGCTGTCGGACCGAAAGTGGGCGCTCGCCCGCTTTTTTTATGGAAGGAGGGCCCATGACGCCACTGCAGAAAGACATCGAGGAGCGGCTCGCCGAGCGCGAGCCCGACGTCGAGGTGCTGCTCGTCGAGCAGGCCGGCGGCGACACCCTGCGGGTGTTCATCGACCACCCCGAGGGGGTGACGCTGGCGCTCTGCGAGCGGGTCACGCACGCGCTCGCCGAGCTGCGCGAGCACCACACCCTGGAGGTCTCCTCGCCGGGTGTCGAGCGGCCTCTGACCAAGCCCGACCACTTCCGCCGCTTCGTCGGCCGTCGCGCCAGGGTGCGGACGGGTAGCCCGCCCGCCCCGCCTGCACTGGCGCCCGCCGACATCCGCGCCGCCGCCGCACGGAGCCGGCGCAGCTACACCGGAGAGCTCGTCGGGGCCTCCGACACGGAGATCGCGCTCGCCGCCGACGGCGGCGTCGTCACGATCCCCTACACCCAGATCCGTCGCTCCAACCTGATCGGGGAGTAACCGATATGTCACGCGAGATTCTCGAAGCAATGCACGCCCTGGCCCGCGAGAAGGGCATCGAGCCGGAGAAGCTGATGATCGCGCTGGAGGACGCCCTGCTCTCGGCCTACAAGAAGCAGCCGGGCTCGGCGAAGTACGCGCGCGTGGAAATGGACCGCGACACGGCCGACTTCCGCGTCATCGAACTGATCATCCCCGAACGGCTCGAGGCCCACCTGATCGTGGAGACGATCGACGAGGGCACCGTCGTCGATCCCGAGACCGGCGAGCTGCGCGAACCCGAGGAACCGGAAATCGACCCGGCGAAGTTCGAGCAGTACCGCGACCAGATCGACGAACGCGACGTCACCCCCGACGACTTCGGGCGGATCGCGGCGCAGACCGCCAAGCAGGTCATCCTGCAGCGCATCCGCGAGGCCGAGCGGGACATGATGTACGAGGAATACCGCGACCGGGTGGGCGAGCTGATCACGGGCATCGTGCAGCAGTCGGACTCGCGCTACACCCTGGTCCAGCTGCGGGAGCGGGTCGAGGCGCTGCTGCCGAAGTCCGAGCAGGTCGACGGCGAGCGCTACGACCACTCACAGCGGATCAAGGCCGTCATCAAGGAGGTCTCGCCCTCGACGAAGGGCCCGTCGATCATCGTCTCCCGCCGCGACCCGGAGCTGATCAAGAAGCTCTTCGAGCTGGAGGTCCCCGAGATCGCCGACGGCCTGGTCGAAATCGCCAACGTCGCCCGCGAGCCCGGCTACCGCTCGAAGATCGCCGTCGTCTCCCACGCCGACGGCGTCGACCCGGTCGGCGCCTGCGTCGGCCCGCGCGGGTCGCGGGTGCGGATGGTCGTCTCCGAGCTGCGGGGCGAGAAGATCGACATCATCCCCCACAACGACGAGCCGGCCCGCTTCGTCGCCAAGGCGCTCTCCCCGGCCCGGGTGCGCGAGGTGTTGGTCGACGACGAGGCCAAGCAGGCCACGGTGATCGTGCCCGACGACCAGCTCTCGCTGGCGATCGGCCGCGAGGGCCAGAACGCACGCCTGGCGGCTCGGCTGACGGGCTGGCGCGTGGACATCCGCTCGGAGACGGAGTTCGCCGCCGAGGAGGCCGAGCACGGCTACGAGGAGGAGGAGGTCTCGGGCCGCTGCGCCGCGATCCTCTCCAACGGCCGCCGCTGCCCCAACGCGTCGCTGCCGGGCTCCCGCTACTGCGGACTGGAGACCCACCAGGCGCTCGCCGAGATCGCCAGCGACCGCGTCGCCGACCTCAACGGCGGCGGCGCCGAGCAGCCAGAGGACGGGGCGGAGCCGGAGCCCGAGCCGGTCGAGGAAGCCGCCGCCGAGGCGCCCGCGCCCGCCGCCGAGCCGGATCTTCTGGCGGCGGCCGAGGCGGCGACGGCCGGCGAGGCCGAGGAGCAGGCGCCATAGCGGGTCACGTGCCGCGCCGGCGCTGCGTGGGCTGCGGGCGTGTGGCGCCCAAGCCCGAGCTGGTGCGGCTCGCGGTGGCCGCCGGTGGGCGCGAGCAGTCCGCGGCTCAGGTCGTGATCGACCCCGTCGGGAGGCTCCCGGGGCGTGGCGCCTACCTCTGCCGCGCCGCGGATGGCGTTCCCGACGCTGACTGCCTGGCGCTCGCCACCCGGCGCGGAGGCGTCGCCCGGGCGCTGCGCCGGCGGGTGCGCCTCGAGGCGGGCAGGCTGCCGACGGCGGAGCCCGAGCTCGTAGAATCGATGAGCCGATGACCGTGACCCCGAAGAAGAGCCGATGAGCAAGAAGCGAGTACACGAGATAGCCAAGCAGCACGACCTGTCGAGCAAGGAGCTGATCGCCAAGCTCCAGGCCGCCGGTCTCGACGTCAAGACGGCGTCCTCCTCGATCGACGAGGACGCCGCGCTGCGCCTGCTCGGCAGCTCCAATGGACCGGCCGCCGCGGCGACGGCGGTCGCCGAGCCTCCGGCGGCGCCGCCCGCGAATGATCGCCCGGCCGCCAAGACCCCGGTCGCTCCGGCCACGCCGGCCGCTCCGGCCACGCCGGCCGCTCCGGCCATGCCAGCCGCGCCGGCCGCGGCATCGGCTCCCGCGACACCGAGCTCGCAGCCCGCGGGTACAGCGACGGAGTTGACGGGGAGCGCCGCGCCAGCCGCACGGCCTGCGCCGGCGTCGGCTCAGACCGCCACGCCGGCGCAGCCCGCCGCCCGATCGGCGCAGCCCGCCGCCAACCCGGCTCAAGTCGCGGTCTCGCCGGCCCAGTCCGCGGCGGCGCCGGCGACACCGCCGCGGACGGCGACCGGGGGGGAGACACCCCCACGCAACCCGCCGGCGGGCGGCGAGCGGGTGCGGCCGACGCGCGACTCGCGCACCGGGGAGCGCACGCCCGGCGGGGTCGGCCCCGGCGGGCGGCGGCGTGTGGTGATCGACTCGCAGGCCTCGCGCCGCCAGCAGGCGGGGCCGGCCAACCAGCCTCAGCGCCGCCCGCGCCGCGGCCGCCGCCGGCGGGGGACCTACGACGAGACGATCGCCCCGATCGACAACACGGCGGTGAGCGCCGACGCGAACGTGACGCGGATCAACTCGGGCTCGACGGTGAAGGACGTCGCCGAGTACCTCGGGGTGCCGGTGCCGGAAATCATCAAGAAGCTGATGTCGCTGGGGGAGATGGCGACCTTGACGCAGACGCTCTCCGACGAGGCGATCCAGGTGCTGGCGGAGGAGTTCTCCAAGCAGGTCGAGATGGTGCACGCCGCCGACGACGTCGAGTCCGAGCCGGTCTACGAGGACGCCGAGGAGGATCTGGTGGAGCGTCCGCCGGTGGTGACGGTGATGGGCCACGTCGATCACGGCAAGACGTCGCTGCTGGACGCGATCCGCGAGACCGAGGTGGCGGCGGGCGAGGCCGGGGGGATCACCCAGCACATCGGCGCCTACCAGGTGCACCACGCGGAGAAGACGATCACGTTCCTGGACACCCCGGGTCACGAGGCGTTCACGGCGATGCGCGCCCGCGGGGCGCGGGTGACCGATGTCGCGGTGATCGTGGTCGCGGCAGACGACGGGGTCAAGCCGCAGACGGAGGAGGCGATCGACCACGCCCGGGCGGCGGACGTGCCGATGGTGGTGGCCGTCAACAAGGTCGACAAGGAGGGCGCCCAGCCCGAGCGGGTGCGCAGCGAAATGGCCCAGCACGGCCTGCAGCCATCGGACTGGGGCGGCGAGATCGAGTTCGTGGACGTCAGCGCCAAGACGCGCCAGGGCCTGGACGACCTGCTGGACACGATCCAGGTCGTCGCCGACCTGGAGGAGCTGCGCGCCAACCGCGAGGCGCAGGCGTCGGGGACGGTGATCGAGTCCAAGCTCGATCCCGGGCGCGGCCCGGTGGTGACGGTCCTGATCCAGCGCGGAACGCTGCAGGTCGGCGACGCGCTCGTGGCGGGCGCGCACTTCGGCCGGGTGCGGGCGATGCACGACTTCACCGGCGCCCGCTGCAAGCGGGCGCGCCCGGGCGAGCCGGTCGAGATCCTGGGCTTCGACGGCGTGCCGGAGGCCGGCGAGCCGGTGCGGGTGGTCGAGAACGAGCGGCGCGCCCGCCAGCTGGCCGGCGAACGCGCGAACCGCCTGAAGACAGAGGCACTGGCGCGTCGCTCGGGGCGCAAGATCTCCCTGGAGGACGTCTTCAAGCTCGCCCGGGAGGGGGCGGTCAAGGAGCTCGGCCTGGTCGTCAAGGCCGATGTGGCGGGCTCGCTGGAGGCGATCGAGGACGAGATCGCCAAGCTCCCCCAGGACGAGGTCAAGGTCAACATCATCCACCGCGGAGTCGGTGGCATCAGCGAGTCCGACGTGATGCTGGCGGCGGCCTCGGAAGGCCTGGTCCTGGCCTTCAACGTGCGGCCGGTCGGCGATGCCCGTCAGGTGGCCGAGCGCGAGGGCGTGGAGATCCGCTCCTACTCGGTCATCTACCGTGCGATCGAGGAGCTGCGGGCGGCGATGCAGGGACTGCTGGAGCCCGAGGAGGTCGAGACGCCGCTCGGCCAGGCCGAGGTGCGCCAGCTCTTCCGGGCCTCGCGCATCGGGGTGATCGCGGGCTCCTACGTCACCGAGGGCAAGGTGACGCGCGGCGCCCGGGTCCGGGTGGTGCGCGAGGGAACGGTGATCTACGACACGACGATCGCGAGCCTGCGACGCTTCAACGAGGACGCCCGCGAGGTCGCGGCGGGCTACGAGTGCGGGATCGTGCTCGCCAACTTCCAGGACCTGCGCGAGGGCGACGTGCTCGAGAGCTACGAGACCCGTCAGGTGCAACGTACGCTCGATTGAGGTACCACGGTGCTCGGCGCGCGGCGCGATGTCTCGGCGGTCGCCGGCTGGCGGCGGGCTTGCAGGATGCTGGCACGGGGCGAGTAGCATGAGCTCAGGCCGTATGCGTCGCGTCGATGAGGCGATCCGGCAGGTGATCGGCGAGGCGGCGGCAGGCGAGCTCAAAGATCCCCGTGTCGGATTCGTCACCGTGACAGACGTCAGGACAAGCGCCGATCTACGCCACGCCCGCGTCTATGTGAGCGTGCTCGGCGACGATGCCCACCGTGAGGCGACGCTGGAAGGGCTGCGCAGCGGCCATGGCTATCTCCAGCGTCGGGTCGCGTCTGAGCTGGGGCTCAAGCGCACTCCGACGCTGAGCTTCATCTACGATGACACGACCGACCGGGCGCTGCGGATCGACGCCTTGATCGACGGTCTGGATGGGGATGAGATGGGGCCTGCGGAAGATGAGTGAGAATGGCGCGCGCGGAGCGCGCGAGCTCGTGCTGGAGCGCATCCGCGAGGACTCGCGCTTCGTGCTTGCCACGCACGAGAACGTCGACGGCGACGCGCTGGGCTCGCTGCTGGGCATGCACGGGCTGCTGCGGGCGCTGGGCAAGGACGCGCTGATGTTCATGGCCGACAGCGAGTTCCCGCTGCCCGAGGAGTACCGCTGGGTCACGCTGGACGGCGTCATCCAGGCGCCGCCGGCTGACATCGCTCAGCGCACCGTGGTGATGCTCGATTGCGGCAACATCGATCGCAACTCGGCGGAGGTGCTGCGCGACGGGGCCCACCTGCTGAACATCGACCACCACCACGACAACACGGGCTTCGGGACCGTCAACCACGTGGTGCCGGAGGCGTCGTGCACGGCCGAGATCATCTGGGATCTGATGCGCGACCTCGGCGTCACGCCTGACCGCTGCGTGGCGCAGGCGCTGTACGTGGGCCTGGTGACCGACACGGGCCGCTTCATGTACGAGAGCACCGGCCCGGCCGCCCACCGGATGGCGGCGGAGCTGATCTCCGCCGGGGTGGACGTGCAGGACATCTACCGCAAGCTCTACGAGGATCTGCCCTACGCGAAGCTCGCGCTGCTCGGCCGGGCGCTGTCGCAGGTGTGCCGCTTCGACTCCGGCGAGCTGACGCTGGCGGCGTTGAGCGCGGCGGACTTTCACGAGCTGGAGGCGCTCGACAGCTACTCGGAGGGCATCGTCGACCACCTGCGGGCGGTACGGGACACGAAGGTCGCGGCACTGGTGCGAGAGCTGAGCGCGCCGGAGCGCAGCGGTCAGCGCAAGGTGTCGCTGCGGGCCAGCGACGACGACGTCGACGTCTCGGCGATCGCGCGCGCGCAGGGCGGCGGCGGACACCGCAGGGCGGCCGGGTTCTCGACGACGCTGGAGCTGGCGGAGCTGATCGAGTTCCTGCGCCGGGAGATCGCGACGCAGCTGCACGGTGCGTGCGAGACGGCGGCGGCGCCGGCTTGAAGGCGCGCCGTGGACGGGGTGCTGCCGATCGACAAGCCGGTCGGGCCGACGTCGCACGACGTCGTCGCCCGGGTGCGCCGGGCGCTGGGTGGCGTGAAGACCGGCCACGCCGGCACGCTGGACCCGTTCGCGAGCGGGCTGCTGCTGGTCCTGGTGGGGCGGGCGACGCGCATCCAGAACCGGCTGATGGGGCTCCCGAAGCGCTATGAGACGGTGGCCCGGCTGGGGGCGCGATCGAGCACGGGCGATCCGGAGGGAGAGGTCGAGCTCACCGGCCGGCTCCCGCCCGATCCCCCGGCGTTGCCGACGGGCGAGCTGCGCCAGCGCCCGCCGCGCTACTCGGCGGTGAAGATCGGCGGGGAGCGGGCCTACAGGCGGGCGCGCCGGGGGGAGGTCTTCGAGATGCCCGAGCGAGTGGTCACGGTGTACCGCTTCGAGCAGCTCTGGCGCGAGGCCGAACGCGCGGGGTATCTGATCGAGTGCTCGGCGGGCACCTACGTGCGCTCGCTGATCTCAGATCTCGGCGACGCGTACTGCCTGGAGCTGCGGCGGACGGCGATCGGCCCGTTCACGGTCGGGGATGCCCTTGCGCCACCGCAGCGGGGCGAGCGGTGGGAGCTGCCGCGGGGCATGCCGATCCCGATCGAGCGCGCGTTGGCGGGCTTGTCATAGGCTGTGCGGCCGTGGAGGTCGTCCGCCTGCCTGACGTGAAGCCCAGGGACCGGCGGGTCGCGGTGGGGACGTTCGACGGCGTGCACCTCGGCCACCGCGAGGTTATCCGGGGA
>Ga0335072_10000589_pt1 | contig 68021 bp, 58 predicted proteins | sample Lox_Sample_21_FD_206725 | JGI IMG/M metagenome (GOLD analysis project Ga0335072, IMG submission 206725) | Soil microbial communities from Loxahatchee National Wildlife Refuge, Florida, United States - Lox_Sample_2.1 | ecosystem: Environmental > Terrestrial > Soil > Wetlands | place: USA...
GGGGATCCTGGGCGCCGACAACAAGACCGCGGTCGCGGTCATCATCGAGCTGGCCCGCCGGCTCACCACCACCCGCGAGCCGACGCCGGTGGGGGTCGAGATCCTGTTCACCGTGTGCGAGGAGATATCGCTCCTCGGTGCCCAGGCGTTCGACTCCAGGCGGCTGGACAGCCGCTTCGGCTACGTGTTCGATCACGCCACGCCGATCGGGGAGATCGTCACCGCCGCGCCCACCCTTCACCGCATCGTGGCCGAATTTCACGGCCGCGCCGCCCACGCCGGCGTCCGCCCCGAGGCGGGACGGAGCGCGATCGCCGCGGCGGCTCGAGCCATCGCCACGATGCACCTCGGGCGCCTCGACGACGAGACGACCGCCAACGTCGGGACGATCGCGGGTGGAACGGCGATCAACGTGGTCCCTGAGCGCTGCCGGATCGAGGCCGAGGTGCGCAGCGTCGACCAGCAGCGCGTCGAGGCAATCGCAACCGAGATGATCGACCACATGCAGGATGCCGCGGACGCCGCCGAATGCGACCTCGACGTGACCGTGGAGCGGATGATCGAGGGCTACAGAATCCGTCCTCGAGCCACCGAGGTGACGGTCGCCGAGCGGGCGCTGCGCGCCTGTGGCTACGAGCCGAGCCACATCCTGACCGGCGGGGCCTCGGACGCCAACGCGTTTCGCGTCGCCGGGTTCCCGTGCGCCAACCTGGCCGACGGCACCGAGCACAACCACGAGCCGACCGAGCGGATCAGCGTCGACGCGTTGGAGAGCCTGCTCGAGCTGGCGATCGCACTGGTCGACGAGTCCGGTCCGGAACTGGGGAAAAGATCGGCGGCGCCTGATGGCGGCGCCTTGGAAGAAGGCGTCTCGTGAGCAACGAGATCGAGCCGATCGGCACCGACGTCAAGTGGGAGGGGAAGGTGATCAGCGCCGGTACCGAGCGCTTCCGGTTTAACGACGGCGCCGAGGTCGTGCGCGACAAGGTGTGGCACCCCGGGGCGGTCGGCATCCTGGCGATCGACTCCGAGCACGTGTGGCTCACCCGCCAGCCGCGCGAGGTGATCGGCGAACCCGATTCGCTTGAGATCCCCGCCGGCAAGCTCGACGTCCCAGGCGAGCCGCCGCTCGAGACGGCCAAGCGCGAGCTGGCCGAGGAGATCGCGATGCGCGCGGAGCGGTGGGAGGAGCTGTTCGCGTTCTTCACCAGCCCCGGCTTCAGCGACGAGCGAGTGTGGCTGTATCTCGCCACCGAACTGTCTGACGCTTCGGGCTACGAGCGTGACGAGGACGAGCGGATCGAGATCGTGCCGTGGCCGCTCGCGCGGCTCGACGAGGCGACCGCGCAGTGCGAGGACTCCAAGTCGCTGATCGCGCTGCTCTGGCTGGCGGCGAACGGCCGGAAATGACCGTTCACGATTCGGCCAGCCGCGGCTTTCAGCTGGGAGCGGACGCGTACGAGCGCGGCCGGCCCGGGTATCCGCAGGACGCGATCGACTGGCTGCGCGCCCAGCTCGACCTGACTCCGGGGCGCACCGTGCTCGACGTCGGCGCCGGCACCGGCAAGCTGACCCGCCAGCTCGTCGCCACCGGCGCCACCGTGCTTGCCGTCGAGCCGGTGCCTGGCATGCGCGCGGTGCTCGAGCGCGTCGTGCCGGAGGCCACGGCGATGGAGGGGACGGCCGAGGCTCTGCCGGTCGGCGACGGAGCGGTGGACGCGGTCACGGTGGGGCAGGCTTTTCACTGGTTTGACGTGCCGATAACCCTGGCCGAGTTTCACCGCGTGCTCCGGCCAACCCCGGCGGGCCGTTTTGGGCTGATCTGGAACCGCCGGCGGATGGACCAACCGCTTCACCGCGAGATCAGCGCGATCATCGAGCCCTACCACGGCGACACCCCCCGGCACCTGCATGGTGCCTGGCGCGAGCCCGTCGAGACGAGCGAGCTGTTCACGAAGGTCGAGGAGCTCGAGGTGCCGTCCGAGCAGGTCGTCGACGTCGATGGGGTCGTCGATCGGGTTGGGTCGACGAGTTTCATCGCGGCTCTTCCCGACTCCGACCGCGAGGCCGTACTCGGGCGAGTCCGCGCGCTAGCCGAGCGCCATCCGGCACCGCTGCGCCTCGAGTACGTGACCGAGGCCTACGTGTACGAGCGTCGCTAGGCCCGCCTGGCAGGAGGGGGTTCCCGGGCCTCGAATAACCGGGATATGGCCACGGTCCACTCCGTCTCGGACCACCGGCGGACCGCCGATCTGACCTTCGACTTCCTCGGCTACCTCGAACTCGAGCGCGGCCTGTCGCGCAACACGCTCGAGGCCTACCGCTCGGATCTTCAGCAGTTCGGCGAGTTCCTCGCGCGCCGGGGCCTCGACCCGCTCGAGGTCCAGACGACCGATCTCGCGGCCTTCGTATCCGAGCTGGCCTCCGGCAGCCCCGAGCGCCGCGCCGCGGCGCCGGCCACGCTTCAGCGCAAGATCGCCTGCCTGCGCTCCTTCTACCGGCATCTGCGACGCGAGCAGGTTCTCGACCGGGACCCCGCGTCGGAGCTACGCGCCCCGCGCTCGCGTGCGCGGCTGCCCAAGGTGCTCAGCCGGGACGAGGTCGCACGCCTGCTCGAGCAGCCCAAGGGCGGGGGCCCGGCGGCGCTGCGGGACCGCGCGCTGCTCGAGACGATGTACGCGTGCGGGCTGCGCGCGTCCGAGGCGATCGGGCTCGAGCTGTCCGAGCTCGACCTCCAGGACGGGATCCTGCGCGCCCGCGGGAAGGGCTCCAAGGAACGGATCGTGCCCGTCGGAAGCAAGGCGATCGAGGCGCTGAGCGCGTACGTCGAACGCGGCCGTCCCGCGCTCGTGGGGACCCGGCCCGAGCGTCGCGTGTTCGTGAACCTGCGGGGCGGCGGGCTCTCGCGCCAGGGGCTGTACAAGATCGTGCGCCGCCACGCCCGCAGCGCCGGCCTCGAGCAGCGGATGAGCCCCCATACACTGCGCCACACGTTCGCCACGCACCTGCTGTCCGGCGGATGCGACCTGCGCTCCCTACAGGAGATGCTGGGTCACGCCGACATCGGCACGACGCAGATCTACACCCACCTGTCGACCGAGCGGCTGCGCGACGTGTACTTCGAGGCGCATCCGCGGGCCCAGATCGAGCGGCCCTCCTAGGGCTCGCCGCCGCCCGTTCTACAGTCCCCGGGATGGGGATGACCCACTTCGACGACGCGCCGGCTCGCGAGCGCGATGTCGGCCACATCCGTGGCCGGTGGACCCAGCTCGGCGGAGCCGCCGGGTGCGTCAAGGTGGGCGTCCGCCGGATCCAGATTCCGGTGGGAGGCTGGTCCACGCCCGCCCACGAGCACGGCCGCCAAGAGGAGATCTTCTATGTGTTGGAAGGCCGTGGCGTCTCCTGGCAGGCCGGCGAGACCGCCGAGGTGCGAGCGGGGGACTGCATCGTGTATCTGGCCCGGGGCGGCGCCCACACTCTGCATGCGCTCGAGCCGCTCGACGTGCTGGCCTTCGGCGAGCGCCACGAGGACGAGAGCCTGGGCTTTCCTCGGCTCGGCTTGTCGCTCGTGGGTTCTCGTGCGGTCGAGTCGCTGCCGTTCTTCAGCGACGGCGTCCCGATCCAGTTCGCCCGCGAGTCCGCGCTCGGCCCGCCGCCACTACCTGACCCGCTCCCGGGCCCCGACGCGCCACGGCCACCAACGATCGCCAATGTAGATGACGTCGTGGCGGCGAGCGTCGAGCGTCCGCGCGTGGCACGCACGCGACGCAACCTGGGTCGCGCCGCGGGGTCGATCAGCACGGGCCTCCAGCACGTCGAGGTCGCGCCCGGCAAGTACTCGACGGCGCAACACTGCCACTCCGTCGAGGAGGAGATCTTCGTGATCCTGCACGGCGACGGCGTGCTCGTGCTGGGCGAGGAGGAGACGGCGGTAGGTCCCGGGCACGTGATCGCGCGCCCGGCGGGCACGGGGGTCGCCCACGTGTTCCGGGCCGGTGATGGCGGCCTCACGTATCTGGCCTACGGCATGCGCGACGCCGCCGACGCCTGCTACTACCCGCGGTCGGGCAAGATCGCGTTCCGGGGGCTCGGCCTGGTGGCACGGCTCGAGCGGCTCGACTACTGGGACGGCGAGGACTGAGACGGCGGGCCTTCGTGATCGTGCTCGACGCCTGTGGCGTCGGCGCGCTGCCCGACGCGGCCGACTACGGTGACGGCGCCGCGAACACGCTCGGGCACCTCGCGCAGGCGGTCGGAGGGCTCGACCTGCCCACGCTCGGGCGGCTCGGGCTCGGCTCGATCCTCGACCTGCCCGGCGTGCCGCCCGCGCAGGCGCCGGTCCTGCACGGCCGGCTGCAAGCGATCGGCCCCGGCAAGGACTCGACCGCGGGGCACTGGGGCCTGATGGGCGTCTCCGCCGCGCGGGCGCTCCCCACCTACCCCGACGGATTCCCGCCCGAGATCGTCGAGATCGTCACGAGGATCGCCCGCCGTGAGGTGATCTGCAACCGGGCCAGCAACGGGATCGAGGCGATCGAGCGGTGCGGACCCGAGCACGTCTGCACCGGCGCGCTGATCGTCTACACGAGCCAGGACTCCGTGCTTCAGATCGCCGCTCATGTGGACGTGCTCGACGCCGCCGAGCTGTACGCGATCTGCGCCGGCGTCCGCGAGGCGCTTCCGGCCGAACACGCGATCGGGCGGGTGATCGCGCGTCCGTTCGCCGGCGCCGACGGCGACTGGCGGCGGACCGACGGGCGGCGCGACTTCTCCGTTCCGCCGCCCGGCCGCAGCTACCTCGACGAGCTCCGAGAGGCCGGGGTGCCCGTCCACACGGTCGGCAAGGTTGGGGCGCTGTTCGCCGGCGTCGGGGTCGACGTTGAACATCCCGGCGCCACCAACGCGCGCGCGCTCGAGGAGACGACGGCGCTGATGCGCTCGCTGGACGCCGGGCTCGTGTTCACCAACCTGGTCGAGACCGATCAGGTGTACGGCCATCGCCACGATGTCGAGGGCTTTCACCGCGCGTTGCGGGCAATCGATGCGACCGTGGCGCAGTGGCTCGAGCTGCTGGGTCCCGGCGACATGCTCGTGCTGACCGCCGATCACGGATGCGACCCGACCGCTTCGCACACCGACCACACGCGCGAGTACGCGCCTTTGCTCGCCGCGTTCGAGGGGGACGGCTCGCGCCGGCACGACGGCGTGCTCGCCGACGTCGGCGCGAGCGTGCTGGCGTGGCTGGCCGGCCGGGGCGCCGACGCGTTGCCGGGCGAGTCGTTCGCACCGCGAAGTGACTGAACCATGCCCGAGCTGCCCGAAGTAGAGACGATCCGCCGCCAGCTGGCCCCGCACGTTGAGGGCCGGGCGATCGCCGCCGCGTGGATCCTGGACCCGCGCTGGACCCGGCCCGACGCGCGCGGCCCGGTCGAGGCCGCGCTGCGCGGCGCGGTCGTAGAGCGCCTAGGTCGCGCCGGCAAGTACCTCGTGTGGTCGCTCTCGGACGATCGCTACCTGCTCCAGCACCTGCGCATGACCGGGACGCTGCTGTACGACCCGCCCGCTCCGCCGCCGCATACCCGGGTGCTGCTCGAACTCGACGACGACCACCGCGTGGTGTACGTCGACCCACGCCGGTTCGGTACGGGTCATCTTGTGCAGGGCGCGAGCGCCCGAGACGAGTACCTGAGCGCCAGGCTCGGGACCGAGCCATTCACCCCCGGGTTCACGACCGCATACCTGCGCGCCCAGGGGCAGGGCCGGGCGGCTCCGGTCAAGGCATTCGTACTCGATCAACGCCACATCGCGGGCGTGGGGAACATCTACGCCGACGAGGCGCTGTTCCGGGCCGGGATCCATCCCCTGCGTCCGGCCGGGCGCCTGAGCAAAGCCGATTGGGACCGCCTGCGGCAGGGGATTGAAGAGGCGCTGAGTGCCGGCATCGCGGCCAAGGGTGCCTCGATCGACGACTTCCGGCACGTGGACGGGGCGCGCGGCTCCTTCCAGGACCTGTTCCTCGTTCACCGCCGGGCCGGCCTGCCCTGCCCGACCTGCGGGACCACGATCCGCAAGATCGCCGTCGGCGGTCGCGGCACGTACGTGTGCGAGCGCTGCCAGCCGCGCCCGCGACTTAAGCGGCCAACAGCTCCTTCAGCCGTCCAGCCCGATCCGCGGCCAGCAACTCGGTGAAGCCGCCGATCGGCTCGTCGCCGATGATGATCTGGGGGAAGGTGAACATGCCGGTCCGCTCCTGGAGCCGGGCCCGACTGTCCGGGTCCCGTGCCAGATTGATCTCCTCGTAGGCGATGCCGCGCTTGGCCAGAAGAGCCTTCGCGCTCGTGCAGAACGGACAGGCTTCGGTGGTGTAGAGCGTGACTCGGTGCATGATTACAAATTTGTCGGCGGCGCCTGACGGCGACGCCTTAGCTTCACAAAGTATAGCGAGCGAGGCATGCCGAGGTCGCTGAGGACCGAGGCGATTGTGCTGCGCTCGATCCGCTACGGGGAGGCCGACCGCATCCTGCACCTGTACACGCCCGGATACGGCCGGTTGTCGGCCATCGCCAAGGGCGCGCGGCGGGCCCGGAGCCGGTTCGGCGCCCGGCTCGAGCCGTTCTTCCACATTCGCGCGATCCTGCACGAGGGTCGCAGCGAGCTGCACACGGTCACGGGTGTCGACACGGTCGCCGCGCACGCCGGCCTGCGCGAGCATGCCGCGACGATCGACGCCGCCGGTCGCGCCTGCGACGCCGTGGCGCGGCTGTTCGAGACTCCGGACCCGCACCCGGAGGTCTTCTGCCTGCTCGCCAACGAGCTGACGCTGCTGGACCTCGACGTTACCCACGCGCGTGCTGCCACCGGCCTGGCCTTCCGGCTCAAGCTTCTGCTCGCGGCGGGGATCGTCCCCCAGCTCGGGTCGTGCGCCGGATGCGGCGAGTCAGAGCACCTGCGGGGCTTCTCCGCCGCCGCCGGCGGAGTCGTGTGCAGCTCCTGCGAAGCGGCCGCGTTCCCACTCGGGCAGGAATCCCACACCTTCCTGGTCGGCGCGCTCGGCCGACCGCTCGCTCAGGCGCCCGAGGCATCCGAGCTGGCGCTGGCGCAGGCGGAGCGCGCGATCACCGAGACCGCCGAACACCACGCGCACGTGCGGCTGCGGCCGCTCGTCGGCCGGCGCTGAGCACCGGCGCCCGCAACACGCGCCGGGAAACGTCACGTCTTCGTGACAACTCGCCTCGATCCGCGCGGCTCGCTGTCAGAATCGAATGACATGAGCGGTCAAATCCTCACCTCGGGCTCCGAGCATCCGGGTGGGCCGGTCGCGGCCGCCTTCGCCGACCGGATTCGCCAGCGTGAAGAACGCGAGCTCGCGCTGGGCGCAACGCGGTCCTACCCCGCGAGCCGGCAGCGTGAGGAGCCCGATTGCGGCCTGCGCACCCCGTTCCAGCGTGACCGCGACCGGATCGTCCACTGCAAGGCGTTCCGTCGGCTCAAGCACAAGACGCAGGTGTTCGTCGCCCCCGCGGGCGACCACTACCGCACCCGGCTCACGCATACGCTCGAGGTCACTCAGATCTCGAGAACCGTGGCCCGCGCGCTCGGCCTCAACGAGGACCTGGTCGAAGCGATCGGACTCGGCCACGACCTGGGCCATCCGCCCTTCGGGCACGTGGGCGAGGACGCGCTCGATCGCTGCCTGCGCGAACGGTTCGGCCTCTCATTCATGCATCACGAGCACTCGCTGCGGGTGGTCGACACGCTCGAGCGCGACGGCCTCGGCCTGAACCTGACCGAACCTGTGCGGGACGGGATCGTGGGCCACTCGGGCCGGGCGCGGGAGCCGAGCACGCTGGAGGGAAAGATCGTCCGCTTGATGGATCGCGTGGCTTACATCAACCACGACATTGATGACGCGCTGCGCGCCGGGCTGCTATCGCCCGACGATCTGCCGGCGGGTCCGATCGAGATCCTCGGCGGCACCGGCTCGCGGCGGATCGACATGCTCGTGCACGACCTGGTTGAGCACTCCGCTCGGGCAGACGACATCGTCCAGGGCGAGACGGTCGGCGCGGCGATGGCCGAGCTGCGCGCATTCATGTTCGAGCGCGTCTACCTCGGGCGCGAGGCGACGCGCGAGCACGCCAAGATCAGGCTCGTGATCTCCTCGCTGTTTGACCACTACTGCGCCCACCCCGAGGACATTCCGGCCTCGATCCCGCCGGGGGAGCTGCCGCGGCGGGTGACGGACTACCTGGCGGGCATGACCGACCGCTTCTGCATCCGTACGTTCGAGGTCCTGAGCGTGCCGGTAGCGTTCGCGCCGTGACGCGGTACACCGCCGACTCGCGCGACCGCGTACGCGATGCGGTCGACATGCTCGCGGTCGTCTCACAGCGCACCGAGCTGCGCCGGACCGGGCCCACCGAGTACGTCGGGCGCTGCCCCTTCCACGACGAACGCACGCCGTCATTCGGCGTCAACCCGGTGGAGAAGGTCTACCACTGCTTCGGCTGCCAGGCCTCGGGTGACGTGTTCAGGTTCGTGATGGAGACCGAGGGCCTGGACTTCCCCGGCGCCCTTCAGGCGCTGGCCGACCGGTTCGGCGTGGAGCTCGAGACCGAGGCCGAGGATCCGCAGGCCGCCGCCAGGCGCCAGCGCCGCGAGCGCCTTCATTCGCTGCTCGGGCGGGCTGCTACCTACTACGAGCGCTACCTGTGGGATGCGCGCGAGGCGCAGCCGGCCCGCGAGTACCTGCTCGGCCGCGGCCTGCGTGAGGAGACGCTCCGCGCCTTCCGGGTCGGGTACGCGCCGAGCGCGTGGGATCGGATGCTCACCGCGTCGCGCCGAGCCGGATTCGGCGAGGAGGAACTGCTCGCCACGGGCTTGGCCCAGCGCTCCAAGACGAACCCCGGCCGGATCTACGATCGCTTCCGCGAGCGGATCATGTTCCCGTCCACCGACGCGCGCGGCAACGTGCTGGGCTTCGGCGCCCGAGCGATGCGGGACAACCAGCAACCGAAGTACCTCAACACGGCCGAGGGCGACATCTACCAGAAGCGACGGGTGCTGTTTGGAATCGACCGGGCGCGCGCGGCCGCGGCGCGCGCCGGCCGAGTGATCCTGGTCGAGGGCTACACCGACGTGCTGGCGCTCCACCAAGCGGGGCTCGAGAACGCCGTTGGGATTATGGGCACGGCACTGACCGACGAGCAGATCGACCAGCTGCGACGAGTGGCCGACGTGCTCGAGCTGTGTCTGGACGCGGACCGGGCCGGGCAGGACGCGATGCTCCGCGCCGCTCAGCTGAGCGACCGGCGGGGTCTCCAGCTACGCGTGGTGCCGCTTCCGGAGGGCACCGACCCGGCGGACCTGATCGAGCGCGCCGGCCCGGAAGCGCTGCGCGAGCGCGTGGCCGCCTCCGTCCCGTTCGTCGCCTTCCACGTCGAGCGGATCCTCGAACGCAACGACACGAGCAGCGCCGAGGGACGCGATAGGGCGTTCCGCGAGCTCCAGCCAGCGCTCAAGAACTTGGACGCCGGCGTGTTCGGCGGCGAGCTGCTGCGGCGAATCGCCGGCCGCCTGGGGTTGACCGGGGCACAGCTCGCGACGCTAATCGAGGGGGCCGCGAGACAGAACGGCGCCGGCGCCACGCCGGCAGCGAGCACGGGTGCTCCGGAGCCAATCGAGCAAGGGGCGCGACAGGAGCAGACGTTCCTCGCGCTGTGTCTCGCGGTGCCGCGCGCCGGGGCCCGGAAGCTGTTCGAGATCGACATCGATGGGCTGATCACGAGCGGACTGCTGCGCCGCGCCGCCCGTCACATCGCGGGCCGGACGGATTCGCCGCTGGCCGACCTGCCCGCGGAGGATGACGCGCTGGCGCGGACTGTCGCCGCGCTTGTCGCCGAGGCCGGTCGGCGTGGCCCGGTGAGCGAAGATGAGCTCGAGCACGCGCGCCTGGTGCTCGACGAGGCCCGGCTCGACCGCGCCATCCGGCGGGCGACCGCCGACGGTGGCTCCGGCGTCCCGGAGCTCGCGCGCGAGCGGGAGACGGTCCGGGGCGCGCGCCGGGCGGTCACCACGCGCCTCGAACGCGCGGTCTGACAGGACCGCGCGGTGCCGCCGGCGCGACGCGTCAACGCGTCGCGGCGGCGACCGCGCGCTGGACGGCGGCGACCGTCGTGCCGTGGGCGCGCGCGATCTCGCGCACGGTCTCGCCGGATCGCAGACGGGCCCGCAGCTGGGCGGGCCGGATTCCGAGATATCTGGCCGCGGCACGCAGCTCGGTCGGCGTGAGTCCGGCCACCCTAGCCGAGCGCCGCTGGCGCTGCGGGAGCTGCGGCGGCGGGATCAGGTCGGTCGTCGGGTTCACGGGGAGGATCAGCGGCGGGCGTGGCGCCTGGTTGAAGTCGAAGTCGGCGGTCAGATTCCCGAGGATCGGGTTGTCCTCGCGCACGTCGGGGCGCGGATCGGGACGGCCGTCGGTGCGCGGATCGAGCCGTTGTCCGTTCAGGAAGTCGTCCTCGATGAACTTCACGTAGGCGTCGAAGCTGAGCGTCTGATGGTCGATGAAGCCCTTGCGCGCATACGGGCTGATGACCAGGCCGGGGACGCGCAGTCCGTACCCGTTCTGGTCCACTTGCGGCGGGTCGACGTGGTCGTAGAAGCCGCCCCAGTCATCCCAGGCGAGGAAGATCGCGGTGCTGTCCCAGTCCGGGCTGTTCATGATCGCGTTGATCAGACCGGTCACGTAGGTCTGGCCGGCGGTGATCAGCCCCGGAGGGTGCTCCGACACGGTTCCGTTGGGGACGATCCACGACACCTCGGGCAGCGATCCCGCCTTCGCCGCGGAGAAGAAATTGGACAGCGACTGGATGTTGGCCAGCTGGTCGTCCTGCTGTACGTCGGTGAAGTAGGGAAGCGGATTCCAGATCCCGGGGGTCTGGGCGCTCTGGCCGACCGGCGCGCACGACATCGCCGCGTTGTCATCGCAGTCCGGCTCGGTCCCCTTGAACACGTAGTACGCCCAGCTCACCTCGTAGCGGTGCAGTAGGTAGGTCAGGTCGGTCCACGCGTAGTTGGGATCGCTCGGGCTCTTGTTCCCCAGTCGGCGCTCGAAGTCCGGTGGGTTCTGGGGGTTCTGGAGGGCGTTGCGGCAGCTCATCGGGTCGCCCTGGACGCTGCAACGGGCCGACCACTCCGAGACCATGTACAGGTGGGCGGGCAGGCTCCAGGACAGGTTGGACTCGAACATGTGGTCCTGGAGCACGAAGTTGCGCGCGTAGGTCCAGTAGTTGGAGATGTCGGCGCCGGTGTGGTAGCCCATCACGTCGGCGATGCTGCTCCCGCTTCCACAGGCCGGGTTGAACGTCTGCGCGCAGCCGGCCATTCCGGCCTGCTGCTGGCGGACGAACCCATCCATGCTTCCCCCGTCGATGTCGGCCTCGGCGTTGTCGAAGCTGTGCGGGCCACCCAGGTTCTCGTCCTCCCGGTCGTGGAACGGGCGAACGCAGCCGCCGGTGGCCGGATCGGGGAGGCACGGCACCGTGCCCGGATTCCCCGCCAGGCCGGGGATCCCATCGGCTCCGGGATAGGTCCCGAAGTACGAGTCGAAGGACCGGTTCTCCTGCATGATGATCACGACATGGCGGATCTTGTGGATGCCCACAGCCGGCGGCTGGGGGCCGACGGTCTCGGTCGTGCTGAGCGGATTGGCGGTGGTGGAGCTCTGCGTCGAGCTCTGGCTTGCGCCGTGGTGCGAGGAGCCGCCACACCCGGCGAGCAGCAGTGCAGCGGCCAGCGCGCCCGCGGCCAGCCGGCCACCGCGCAGCCGTCGACGTGCGCGCCAGCGACCGGCGCCCCGGCCGGTCAACACCATTGCCCCATGCACTCACGTCGGCGTCGAGAAGACAACTCGGCGATCCTAAGCATCAAGACCTCGGCCTGCGTCAAGGCCAGGTAAAACGCGGGCCAGCATCATTGCCGGCGGTTGGCCGAACATGCTGTCGGCCTACCGTGGCGTTGAGCCCACGTTATGGATGGGCTTCATTTTCACCCGGCAAGGCCGATTATTAGGCGGGTCGCTTCCCGGTACAGTGTTGGGGCGAACCAGCCAGTTACCTGGCTTCTGGAAGGTCGTTACACCCTAATCCGGGGTAACTCAATCGGCAGAGTGTTCGGCTGTTAACCGAAATGTTGTGGGTTCGAGTCCCACCCCCGGAGCTGTTACTGCAATGGAAGTGAAACGTGGGTCCGAGGTGCGCGCCGGACTGACCATCGCCGAGCTCGAGGACTGGGAGCTTCACGGCGCCGTCTGGCGAGCACTCGAGGTGAGCGCCGAGCGCGCCGTGGTCGAATTGTGCAGCTGCTCCGGGGAGCCGATGGACGTCGTGTCGGGAGACGCTCCCGAGCTGATCGAGTTCGTGCGCGCGCGCCGCGACGATTGATCAGCAAGCCCCTCGACGAGTGCGGCGGCGCGTGAGGCGCCGTCGTGCGCGCCAGCCCACGCCGCCAGCTCGCGTGCGCGGGCGGCGAGCGCGGCATCCGACAACGCGCGGCGGACCGCCAAGCGCAGCGGCCCCGGGCCCACGAAGCGCCACGGTAGCCTGACGCCGGCGCCGGCCCAGTCCACACGCGCGGCGTTCTCGGCCATGTCGCCGCAATGGGGCGCCGCCACGACGGGGCAACCGGATGCCAGCGCCCGCGCCATCGTTCCGTGGCCGGCGTGGCAGATGACCGCGGCGCACGAGGGCATCGTCTGCGAATAGGAGACCCACTCGACGAGCCGGGTGTTGGCCGGCACGTCGATGGGCTCGGCCAGGGGCCGCCGGTTCCACGTCGCGAGCACGCGGATCGGCTCATCGCCGAGCCCGGCCAGAGCCGCGCGCAGCAGGCGGTGCTCGGGGTCCTGGGCGGTCGACGGCGCCACCAGCACCAGCGGAGCCTCTCCCGGCGGAGGCTCGACCGCGTGAAACGCCGGCTCCCACATGATCGGCCCGACGACCTCGACGTGGGGAGGCCACCGTCGCGGGTACTCGAGCTGCGGGAACGTACCCACCATGCACAGTCGCTCGCTCAGCCCGCCGTGTAGGCGCGCCACCGGTGGCAGGCCAACCTTCGCGCGGGCGTCGTTGAGCTCCGCGCGCCCCTGCCGGAGCCCGGCCTGCGTCGAGCGCTCAAGGGTCCGCCACAGCCCGCGACCGAGTCTCGTCCGCGGTATGCGTGCCCCCAGGGCGTAGGGCGGAAAGCCGTCGGCTCCGACCGGGTAGAGGTGCGGAACCAGCGTCGCCACCGGCACGCCTTCGAGCTCGCCGGCCAGCGCCGGCGCGAGCGTCAGGATGTCGTGCACCACGACGTCCGGACGCAGGTCGGCCACGGTCTGGCGGGTGTGGCCGCAGGCCATCACAACCGTCTCGTACATCTTGAAGGGCTCTCCGTGGGTGGGGAAGAGCGGGTATTCGGGCGCGGGCTCGAAGCGCATCCCCGTCGCCTCGACGTCTTCGCGCCACCGCGACCACGTCTCGAACGTCACCTCGTGCCCTCGCGCCGCCAGCCGCGCCCCGAGTGCGAGCATCGGGAACGCGTGACCGGGCTCGCCGAACGCTCCCAGGAAGAAACGACTCACGCCGCGAGCTCGGCCACCGTGCGCAACTGCTCGATCCGCTCCTCGGTGGTCCAAGCCGTGGGAGCGACGATCAGCGTGCCTACCCCGGCCTCACGGAACGCCGCCAGGCGGTCTCGCACGGCCTCGCGCGGGCCGCACAGCGTGACCATGTCGATCAGCTCGTCGGGCAGCACGGCTGCCGCCTCCTCCTTCTTGCCCTCCAGGTACAGGTCCTGCACCTCGCGCGCTGCGTCCTCGAACCCGTAGCGCTGGACCAGCTGGTTGTAGAAGTTCTGCTTGCGCGATCCCATCCCGCCGATATACAGAGCGAGGAACGGGCGCATCCGGTCGCGCGCCGCCGGCCGATCATCGGAGACGAAGGTGTTGACGGTGGGCGCCATGTCGAAGTGCTCGAGCGATCGTCCGCCGCGCTGCGCGCCCTGCTCGAGCAGGTCCCGCACATCTCCGACGTGCTCGGGCGAAAAGAAGATGGGCAGCCAGCCGTCGGCAATCTCGCCGGCCAGCGCCGTGTTCTTCGGCCCGATCGCCGCGAGGTAGATCGGGATACGGTCCTGCACGGGCGGGATCATCAGCTTCAGCGCCTTGCCCGGCCCGTCGGGCAGCGGCAGCTCGACCGTCTCGCCGTGGAACTCAACGCGCTCGCGGGCCAGCGCCATCCGGAGCACCGCGACGTACTCCCGCGTGCGCTGGAGCTGGCGCCCGAATCGCTGTCCGTGCCAACCCTCGGCCACCTGCGGCCCGGACGATCCAAGCCCCAGCAACATCCGCCCGCCCGAAAGAACGTCGATCGTAGCCGCGGTCATCGCGGTCATTGCCGGGCTGCGAGCGGGCATCTGGAAGATGGCCGACCCCAACTTGATCTTGGTCGTGCCGGCACCCAGCCAGGCCAGCACCGTCGCCGTGTCGGACCCGTACGCCTCCGCCGCCCACACCGAGTCGTAGCCGAGGCGCTCGGCCTCCTGCACGGCCGCGAGCTGGTCGGCGGGCGAGATGCCGGGGATCAGATAACCGAGGGACATGCCGAGCCGCATGGCGAGACAGAACCCTAAGGCAACTCGGCTGACCGCGGCGACCTCAGCCGTGCGCGGCCGAGTCGTAGCCGCTGCGCCGGGTAGTCAGAGATGCGGTGAGGCAAACCCTCGACGACCGCCGGATGAGAGGATGAATCCATGACCACCCACGCCAGGCTCGACCTCAACGGACCGATGCACGCTGGGTTTGACGAGATCCTCACCCCGGACGCGCTCGAATTCGTCGGCGAGCTCCAACACCGCTTCGGCTCGCGGCGCCAGGAGCTGCTCGAGGCCCGTGCCCGGCGGCGCGAGCGGCGGCGGGCAGGCGAGATGCTCCACTTCCTGCCCGACACGCGCGAGATCCGCGAGGGCGACTGGACGGTGGCACCCGTGCCGCCAGACATGGAGCAGCGCTGGGTCGAGATCACCGGGCCGACGGACCGCAAGATGGTGATCAACGCGCTGAACTCGGGCGCCGATGGGTTCATGGCCGACTTCGAGGACGCCAACTCGCCGACGTGGCGCAACATGGTCGAGGGGCAGCGGAACCTGCGTGACGCGATCGCGGGCACGATTACCTACCGCGACTCCAACGGCAAGCAATACGCGCTCGAGGAGAACGTGGCCACGCTGCTCGTGCGCCCGCGCGGCTGGCACCTGCCCGAGCGCCACTTGCTCGTCGACTCCGAGCCGGTGGCGGGCGCCTTCTTCGACTTCGGGCTGTACATGTTTCATTGCGCGCGGCGGCTCTTGCGCAACGGCAGCGGGCCCTACTTCTACCTACCCAAGATGGAGTCGCATCTGGAGGCGCGGCTGTGGAACGACGTGTTCGGCTTCGCTCAGGAGTGGCTGGGCATCGTTCCCGGCACGATCAAGGCGACGGTGCTGATCGAGACGCTTCCGGCCGCGTTCGAGATGGAAGAGATCCTGTACGAGCTGCGCGAGCACTCAGCCGGGCTGAACGCCGGCCGCTGGGACTACATCTTCTCTGCCATCAAGTGCTTCCCCGACCGGCGTGAGATGGTCCTCCCCGACCGCGGTGACGTGACAATGACGGTGCCGTTCATGCGCGCTTATGCCGAGCTCCTGGCCGCGACCTGCCACCGGCGCGGCGCACACGCGATGGGCGGGATGTCAGCGCTGATTCCGAGCCGGAAGGGCGACGAGGAGGCCAACCGCACGGCGCTCGACGGAGTCCGGGCTGATAAGGAGCGCGAGGTATCACAGGGCTACGACGGCACCTGGGTGGCGCACCCGGACCTGGTTCCGATCGCCCGCGCGGTGTTCGAGAACGGCCTTGGTGACGCTCCCAATCAGGTGTCCCGTCAGCTCGACGACGTCCACGTGACCGCCGAGCAGCTGCTCGACTTGGCCTCGACCCCCGGCGCGATCACCGAGAAGGGCCTTCGCGCCGACGTCAACGTTGGCTTTCAGTACATCTCGTTCTGGCTGACGGGTCGCGGCGCCGCGGCGATCAATTCGATGATGGAGGACGCGGCGACGGCCGAGATCTCTCGCTCACAGCTCTGGCAGTGGATCCACCACGGGGTCGAGCTCGACACCGGCCAGACCGTCACGCGCGAGCTGGTCCGCCAGGTGCTCGATGAGGAGACCGGGAAGATTCGCGAGCAAGTGGGCGACGAGGTGTGGCGCGCCGGGCGCCCGGAGGATACGCGGGAGATCTTCGAGGGCGTCGCGCTGTCGACCGACCTGATCGAGTTCCTGACGATTCCGGCGTACCGGTACCTCGAAGACTAGGTGGCGGGACGCAGGCGCCGGCCCGGCACCAGCCGCGACCGGCACGTGACGTGCAGGAGGATCACGGCGCCCAGCAGGATGATGAGGTCGCCGGCGCTCAGCACGTTGCCGATCGGCCACGGTCCGGGCACCGGGAACACGTCACCGAGGAAGGCGAGGTGCGGATGCCCCAGCGCGGCCGAGTTGTCGAACCCCGCGCGGGCGGTGATCCCGGCGACGCGCAGCGCCACTGGATTGGCCGGCATGACGCCCCCGTTGGAAGTGATTGCCAGCACGTTCAGGGCGGCGCCCGTCGCCACCAGCGGGACGCCGGCCAGGCGCCGGTTGGCGAAGATGAAGTAAGCGTCGAGCACATAGGAGAACACGTTGAGCGCGGCGTGCAGGGCGTGGCTTCCCCCCGGCGCGATGTTCGAGATCCCCACCTGGATAAAGGCCGCGAGGAGCACGGCCCACACGGCGCGGATTTGGATGTCGGCCAGACGAGTCAGCCGGCCGCCGGCGAGCGGGACGGTGCCGAGCAGCGCGATCGCTGCGAGCACGAGCAGCATCAGGCGACGCTCAGCTGAGGCTTGGCGACGGCGCGCCCAGCGCTCGACGGAGCAGCGGGCGCCTGGATTGGCGGGCCCGTGTGGAGATCCCACCAGCTGACCAGACCGCTGGCGGGAAGTGGCTCGCTCATGTGAAAGCCCTGGGCCAGTTCGCAGCCGAGTGCCCGCAGCCGCTCGAACGTGAAAGCGTCCTCGATCCCCTCGGCCACCGTGCGCAGGCCCAGGTTGTGGGCGAGCTCGATCGTCGAGCGGACGACGATCGCGTTGCGGGCGTCGGAGCCCATCGCGCGCACGAACGACTTGTCGATCTTCAGCTCGCCGATCGGCAGGTCGGTCAGGTAGGCCAGCGACGAGTAGCCGGTGCCGAAGTCGTCGATGGCCACCGAGACCCCGAGCTCGGAGAGATCGTGCATCGTGCGCTTGGCCACCTCGGGGTCGACCATCAGCGAGCTCTCGGTCAGCTCCAGCGTCAGCGAGCGCCCGTCGACCCCGTGCCTCGAGAGCAGCCGCTGAACCTCGTCGGGGAAGCGACGGTCGAGCAGGCTGCGTACCGACACGTTCAGCGATAGCGACAGCTTGCGGCCCTGCTCGTTCCAGGTGCGAAGGTCGCGCAGGCCGAGATCCAGTACGCGGTGGGTCAGGTCCTTGATCAGGCCGGTCCGCTCGGCCACCTCGATGAACTCGAACGGGCCGAGCATGCCCCGCTGCGGATGGCTCCACCTGACCAACCCCTCGGCGGCGACCGGCTGGCCGTGCCCCAGCTCGACCTGCGGCTGGTAATGCAGTAGCAGCTGATCGCTGGCCAGCGCGCGGCGGAGATCCGCGGCCAGGACAAGGCGCTCGGGGCTGTGGTAGTCGTCCTCGGCCCGATAGATCATCAGCGGGTGATGGCTGGCCTTGGCGCGGTACATCGCGACGTCCGCGCGCTGGAGCAGCGTGTCGACGTCCTCGCCGTGCTCGGGGTACCAGGCGAGCCCGATGCTGGCGTCGAGCTCGATGTTGATCCCGTCGAGGTCGACTGGCTTGTGCAACGCGTCCTGGAGGCGGGCGACCGCCCTCTGAGCGGCGCTCGAATCGGCACCCGGCATGAACACCGCAAACTCGTCACCGCCGAGACGCGCGACGAGGTCCTCGCTGCGGAACGACGCCCGCAGCCGGGGCCCGACCGCCTGGAGCACGAGGTCGCCCCGGTGGTGCCCGAGCGTGTCGTTGACGTCCTTGAAGCCGTTGAGATCGACGAGCAGGAGCCCGCCCGTATGCAGCGCGGGGTTCTTGAGGGCGGTACCGACCGATTCGAGGAACCATCGCCGGTTGGGCAGCTCGGTGAGGCTGTCGTGGTGGGCGAGGTGCTCGGCGGTCGCGGTGCGAACCGACTGGCGTCCGCTGATCCATACGCCGACGAGCGGGACGAGCAAGAGCGGGTAGAGGATGGGGCTGAACTGGAGCACCGTGACGACGATCGGCGCCAGGCAGAGCAGGACCGCGCTGACTGAGAGGCCGAAGATCAGATCGCTGCGCAGCGCCTCCGAGAACGGGCTTCCCATGTACAGCGTCGTGGCCCGGGTGACAAGCAGCAGGTTGACCACGAAGTAGCCGGCCGCGCTCCCCACGACCGCGAGTAGGTCCACGAGGCCGAACGCGGGGGTCCGGAGCGCTCCGTAAGCGCCGAGCCACGCGAGAATGCCGCCGGCCGCGGCCAGCGAAAGGGTGTACTGCCCAATGTTGAACCCGACCTGCCACCACGGCTTGCGCGCCGCCCGATCCTGGACGACCGACGCGAGCAGCTGAGCAGCCAGCGCGGGAACGAGCCCCATCCCAAGCAGCAGCGCGAACGAGAACATCACCGAGACGGTGATCTCACCGTCGCCGGATCGGCGCGGCGCTTCGATGGGGAACAGCTCACCGATCAGCACGCTGAGGGTGAGCGCGGCAAATTCAACTATCTGGCGAGGTCCGTGGAAGCCGAACGAGTAGCCGGCGACCACGGGCACCAGGACTCCCGCCCCCGCAAGCGCGACGACGACGCAGTAGAGACGAACTGACGCGAGGTTGCGGGGTTTCATGAGCTCGGTCCGGGCGCCCGGCGAATTGCCGGAGCGCCCGGCCATCGCCACTGCGGATTAGAACTTCCAGCTGGCCCCCGAGACCACGACCAGCGCGACCAGGGCCACGACCGTCAGCATGAGCTGAAGGGTGCGGAACTTGAACCGGGACATCCTTGTCCTCCTTACGACATCGTCGGTAACGAACAAGCGAGCCGGCGGCCGAGCTATCTCACCCGAGGCGAGACCTCTGGCTTTGCGTCCCCGCCTCGCGGCGGGTTTGCCCTTGTCAACTCAGTTGCCATCTATATCGAGCGCCCGCCTCGAGACCTTTAGCGCTTTCGCGAAGTTTTGTTACGAATCCGACCGAACACTCGTCGCCGGGCTGATCCGCTTAGTATCGGCGAGACCGTGACCGTGACCGACCGCCGTCGCTCCGGCCGCTGGCCCCGGGTGGCGGCGGTGGCGATCCTGCTCGTGTTTGCCGCGATCGTCGTGCGCCTGATCACGTTCCAGTCGCCGCGGCTCGTCCCGCGAGTGTCGTTCGCGCCGGTGCTACGGCTGCCCGGCTCCGCCCCTGCACCGGCGTGGCCGGCCGGCGGTGAAGCCGCGCTCGTCGTTCCAGGGCTCGGCTCGCTCGGATCGGCGGGCGGCCAGGATCCGACGCCGACGGCCAGCCTGGCCAAGGTTATGACCGCGTACCTGACGCTTGAGAAGTTCCCGCTCAACGGGACCGACGCGGGCTTCACGATCACCGTCACACCCGCCGAGGCGCAGGCCGAGGCGGACGACGTCAAGCAGGACCAATCGGTCGTCGCGGTTCGCGCCGGGGAACAGCTCGACGAGCGGCAACTGCTGGAGGCGCTACTGATCCCCTCCGGCGACAACATCGCCCAAATCCTGGCCGCATACGACGCGGGCAGCGTCTCGCGGTTTGTCGCGGAGATGAACACCACGGCGCGCGCCCTGGGCATGGCCAGGACGACGTACACAGACCCGAGTGGCTACGAGCCCACGACGGTTTCCGACGCGAGCGACCAGCTGCGCGTGTTCCAGCGCGCCATGCGCTTCGCGGTGTTCCGCCAGATCGTTTCCCTGTCCAGTGTCACCCTCCCGGTCGCGGGAACGGTGAGGAACTACGACCCGCTGATTTCCGAGGGCTACGACGGCAAGACCGGCTCGGATTCCGAGGCCGAAGGCTGTCTGGCCTTCTTCAAGTACCTCACGGTCGGCGGGCGCCGGCTGACCGTCATCGGCGTCGTGCTCGGCCAGGGCGAGGGCGGGGTGACCTCGGTCATTCTCGATGCGGCCGCCGCGGCGGCCCAGCGCCTCGTCGGGTCCGTGACGCCGGCGATTCGAGCCCGCACGGTCCTACCGGCCCACACCGCCGTGATGGTGGCCGGCTCCGCCGACGGGCACCGGGTCGCCGGCGTGACCGCCGGCCCGCTGAAGGTGATCGGGTGGGGAGGCCTCCACGAGCACGTCGCGATCGGCACCCGCCCGCTCGGGACCGCGCTCACTGCCGGCCAGGGGATCGGCGAGGCTGCCCTCACCGGAAGCCTGCCGACCGCAGCCGCCGAGCAGACGCAGACGATCGTGACCGCATCCTCGGCGCTCCCCACGCCCGGCATCCTGTGGCGGCTCGAGCACCTGCTCTGAGGCACTCAGGTCAGCGGCTGCCCGTAGGCAACCAACATCAGCCACAGGTCCTTCAGATGGACGAGGACCTCGCCCGGCGAGCCCCAGTCGATCCAACGTGAGGAGTCGCGGACGGCGCTGACGGCGGCGTGCCCGATATTCGCCGCGTCAAGGCGTGCTTGGGACCCGTATTCCTGGGCGACGCGCTCGGCGAGCCGGGCAGCGCACTGCGGTTGGCCCCGCTCAGGTCCGGCGTGTCTTCTCCGTTCCTCATCGCCTCGGTTTCACCGTAAACGGCGTGCGGCATCCTGGAAAGGATGACCGTGCGGCCCCTGACCCGTGATGACGCTGCAAACGCTGCGCGTTTCGTCCTGATGGCCGCCTTCCCCCCGGGGTCGGCGCCTCCGCGTGATGCCCTGGAACAGCCGGACGCTCGACGGTGGCTTCAGGACTGGGGAGAGGAGCTCGGAGTTGGATGGGATGAGAACGGAGAGCTCCGAGGCGCAGCGTGGGCTCGCCGGACAGAGCCGGGCCTGGTCTGCGACGAAGCGACCGGAGAGGCCCTGCCGGAGGTCATCATCAGCGTGGTGGGTGAGGCCCGAGGCGCAGGCGTCGGCCGCAGACTGATGGAGGCATTGATCGCGCGAGCCGAGGCGGCGGGGCTTCCCGGGCTCTCGCTCACCGTGAGCGAGCGCAATCCGGTTGCCCTCCGGCTGTACGAGAACGTCGGCTTCAAACGCCACGGTCGCACTGGGTCGGGGCTCGTGACCATGACCTGGCGCCCAGTTCGCTCAACCGCGTAACGACCCGCCGCTTTGCGCCGAGGAGTCCGCGGAAACGCCCCCAGAGGTGCCACACCTCCATGCGCAGCTCGGCGGCGGCCCCGGCCAGCACCACTCGATCGATGTCTCGACCGCGGATCTTGGCCGCGTTGCAGTGCAGATCCTCGGCGATGACCTGTACCTCTCGCCGCACTACCTCCCGGCGGTAGTCCGGGCGCGCGGTCGCGCGACGTTTCTGCGGAAACGCAACCAGAAGGTTGCGTATCGTCGAAGGCCGAGACGGATAGCGCTAGGTCGCCTTCGGTTGGCCGCGGGTGACGAGGACGATCGCGCTCGCCTCACCCAGCCGCCGTTGACGAGATACGCGCAACTCGTGTGGTGAGGTGGCGTGCGAGTGCTCGGGGTCCGCAACTCTCGGCCACCAGCGTGGCGCGCTCGGACCGGTCACCCGGCTCGGCTGTGAGAGCGGCAAGCGCCGCGGGCAGGTCCCGAGTGACACAGGCGATGCCGGGGCCGAGCACCGAGGTAGCAGGCCCGGCGGGATTCGTCGTGAGAACGGCGGCGCCGGTAGCCGCGGCGACGAGCGCGCGGCGCTCGTAGTGGTCGGAGGGGTCCGTCGCGAGGACGACATCGGCGCTAGCGGCGAGTTCGGCGAAGCGCTGCTCGTCTGAGCACGGGTCGAGTAGTTCGACGCCGCTGAGACGCTCCGCAATCTCGGTTTCGAGGCCGTGGGTCCGCACCGTCGGCAACAGGCGCACCGGGGTCGCCCCCGGGGTCGACCGCAGGGCGTCGATCACGGCGCGGGCAGCCCCGGAGTCGTGGGTTGGGAGGATGGCGAGGATGCCGGCCCCGCCGGCTCCGCGCGCGGGCAGCGGTATCGGCGGCGCCACCACGCGGACCAGGGAGGGGCCAAGGCCTGATTCGATCAGCGCACGCGCGACGGCCGGGCACGAGGCCCACACCTCTGACGCGTCGGCGACCGGGAGAGCGGTGCGTGCGCTGCCGAGCCGAATCAAGGATGCCGTTCCGATCGGCCAGGCGTCACAGGCACCCGACGGAACGTGGATCATCCAACGACAGCTCGCGAGCTGGCGCTGCCGCGCCGTCGACAGCGTCGAGGCGAGCGGTCCGGTCAGGCGAGCCTGGACGCGCGCCGGCGGAAGGTCGGCCGCGGCCACACAACAGCCGAGCTCAGACAGCACGGCCAACAGGCCGCGCGCCTCGGCGGCGGCCGGGCCGATCCCGCTGGGCTGACCGACGAGTCCCACGTTGGCCCCGGCGATAGAGCGCGGTGGTGCGCCGCGTTCGAGCACCGCGTCCCAGACGCGGGCGGCGAACTCGTCGTCCTGCTCGAGCGATTCCGCCCAGCGGCCCATCAGGCGCGTGGCGTTGTGCGCCATCGTCGCCCGCCGCTCCGGCGTCGACGACAGCTCGGCACCCTGACCGCGCGAGCGGCCCTCGTGATGGATCACCACCACGTCGCCGCGGTAGACGATGCGGCCGCCGCTGACGCGGATCCTCAGGCACAGGTCGACGCCCTCCATCCCGTTGCGAAAGCCGGTGTCGAAACCCCGGCCGGCATGGAAGGCGCTGGCCCTGACCGCCATGCAGGCGGCCGACACGCAGTCGAGCTCGTAGCTTGCGCGTGCCGCCGGCAGCTCGCCATCGTTGCGGAGGAAGATGTGATGCGGTACCGGGACGCCCAGCTCGTGATGGTTAAAGAACGCGACCCCGGCGTGTTGGAGGGTGCCATCGGGGTAAAGGAGGCGGGCGCCTGCGACGGTGACACCCGGTTCGAGCGCTTGATCGACGAGCGTCTCCAATGCGCCGGGCGGAACCTCGGTGTCGTTGTTGAGGAACACGAGCACCTCGCCGCGCGCGACCTCGGCACCCGCGTTACAGCCCCCGGCGAAGTTCCGATTCTCGCCGAGCAGTCGCACCGTCGCCACGTCTGACCAGGCCTGCAACAGCGCGGGCGTGTCGTCGGGTGAGTCATTGTCGACGAGCACCAGCTCCCAGTCGCGACCGAGCCGGTCTCCGAGCGCCGCCCTCACCGACTCGAGGCAACGCTCGGTGACCGCGCGCTGACCGTAGGTGACGATGATGATCGACGCGCGGATCAAAGGCGGCCCACCGGACCTGCCGCGGGCACCGCCGCCAGCCGGACGAGGGGAGGGCATCGGTCAGGTTGTCGGCACCGGTGGCGGCCGCTTGAGGTTTGGCCTTGAGCCGACGGGCCTATCCCGGGTGCTGCTCCATCGTCTACCAGGGCGTTTTCTATGGCCCTGCCAGGACTCGAACCTGGGCGCGACGGATTATGAGTCCGCTGCTCTACCGACTGAGCTACAGGGCCGCTCGCGACGCCGCGAATCGGGCGCGACGCTAGCAGTAAGGCTCGCCGGCCTGGGAGCGGTGGGATCCTCCGGGATCGGCGTCAGGTAGGCTCCAAGAGCGATGTTCGTCCTTGCCGGCTTCCTTGGGCAGAGCCCGAGCTCCCTTGGTCAGACGATCGCCCTGCTGCTGACGTTTCTCGGGATCGGCGTCATCGCCAACGTCCTGATCGTGTACATCGTGGCCCAGGTGCTCGCGGAGCGCAAGGAGAACCAGGAGGCCCGGCACCGGGAGATGTAGCGGCCGTGCCGCGATGAGCTCGCGGCAGTGCGCCGAAACTCGGCGTGAAGGACGCTGGCGGCAGGCGTCGAATCAGACGGCTGCCGATGAAGCAGTCAATTACTCCCACAGCGACGGCGCCGACCAACGGCCATCAGGCGCTGTCCTCCTACATTCGCGCCCGTTTCGATGAGTTCTCGCGCTCCCAGAAGGACGTGGCTCAATACATCGTCGATCATCTCGATGAAGCGGCCTTCCAGACGGCGGAGGAGCTCGCTCGGCGGGCCAGCACGTCGTCCAGCACGGTCGTGCGGTTTTCCCAGGCGCTCGGGTTCGAGGGCTTCCCCGAGCTTCAGCAGGCCGCCCGCGACGAGTACCGGCGCCGTCCGAACGGCGTGGCAACTGATGCGTCGAATGGCGTGACGCCGCTGTTCTCGCTCGATCACACCGAGTTCGAGGCGGCGCTCGCCGCGGACCATGTGAACGTCGAGGACACCGCCCACAAGCTCTCGCGTGGAGACGTCGAGGCCGCGATCGACGCGATCGTTTCGGCCGGGAAGGTGCTGATCGCCGGCACCGACCAGATGGCGTTCTTCGCCAGCTATCTACGGCACCTGCTGATGCTGCTCGATCTCCGGGCCGAGATCGTGGCCAGCCCGTCGCAGGAAGCGCTCGGCCGTCTCAGCCGGATCGATGAGCAGACGCTGGTCATCGGGCTGTCGGCCGGCCGGCCCCACCCGCTGATAACGCGCACGATGAAGCTCGCGCGGCATCGCAAGGCGCCGACGATGGCGATCACCGATGCCACGCTGTCCGAGGTGGCACGCCTGGCTCGGATCCGGCTCTACTACTCGTCTAACACGCCGGCGTTCGTCCGCTCGCACACCGCGCTGCTGTCGCTCATCCAGGCGCTGGCTTACGGCGTGTACTCGCGCGACGCGCAGCAGTACGACGTGCGGATCAAGGCATTCCGCCTCAAGTAGGGCCGCGGCCGATGCGGCTCGTGCACCACGAGCTTTGCTTCGGGTGCGGCCGGACCAACCTGTTTGGGTTGCTCGTCGAGGTCGAGAAGACCGGACCGAGCGCGGTGGCCGGGCGCTGCTTCATCAAGCAGGACCATCAGGGCCCGGAGAGGGGCAGCGCGCACGAGGGCGTGCTCGCGGCTGCGCTCTCCGAGGCGATGTCCCTGGCTTGTGGCCTGGAGGCTCGCGCCGTGTCATTCGAGATGTGGCTGACCGCGCCGGCGCCCGTGGGCGCGTTTCTCGAGGTGGAGGCGCTCGTGGAACGGCGCGACGGCGCGCTCGCATACGCCGCCGCCACGTGCACGGCTGACCAGCGCATGGTCGCGCAGGCGCGGGGTAGCTTCCGATCGTGACGTCGTCGTTGCGAGAGGAGCCGACCCGATGCCCGACAACCTGACCCGCCAGATCCTCAACGAGCACCTCGTCGACGGGGAGCTCAAGCCGGGCGAGCCGATCTCGATCCGGATGGACCAGGCGCTGCTCCAGGACGCCACCGGCACGATGGCGCTGATGCAGTTCGAGGAGCTCGGCGAGCCGCGCGTCCAGGTCGAACGAGCCGTCCAGTACATCGATCACAACGTCGTCCAGCTCGACTACAAGAACCCCGACGACCATCGGATGCTGCAAGCGCTGGCGCGCAAGTACGGGCTGCACTTCTCCCGTCCCGGGAACGGGATCAGCCACTACATCCACATGGAGCGGTTCGGCAAGCCGGGGGACACGATGCTCGGCGCGGACTCTCACACCGTCCAGGGCGGATGCCTGGGCATGATCGCGATCGGCGCGGGTGGGCTGGACGTGGCCGTGGTCCTGGGCGGCCACCCGTATGAGATCGCGTGCCCCGAGGTCGTCGAGGTCTACCTGGCGGGAGAGCTGAACCGCCCCTGGGTGCAGGCCAAGGACATCATCCTCGAGCTCCTGCGCCAGCGCAGCGCAAGCGGCGGCAAGAACAAGGTGTTCGAGTTCACCGGCCCCGGGACGAGCGATCTGAGCATCCCCGAGCGAGCGACGATCGCCAACATGATCGCCGAGCTCGGCGCTACCGCCGCCGTGTTCCCGCCCGACGCGAACACCCGGGACTGGCTGGAACGCCAGGGGCGCGAGGACGACTTCGTCGACGTCGCCCCCGACGAGGGGGCCGAATACGACGACCGGATGGAGATCGACCTGGGCGAGCTCGGGCCGCTCGTGGCCAAGCCGCACAACCCCGACAACGTGGTGCCCGTCGAGGAGGTGGCGGGAACCGAGATCGCGCAGGTGTGCATCGGCTCGTCGGTCAACTCGGGCTACAACGATCTCGCGCTCGCCGGCGCGATCCTGGCCGACAAGGACGGGCAGATCGTCCACTCGTCGATCACCGCCACCGCGACGCCGGGGTCGCGCCAGATCCTGGCCGCGATCGCCGAGTCGGGCGTCTACCGCCAGCTGTCGGACGGCGGCGTGCGGATGCTCGAGCCGGTATGCGGACCGTGCGTGGGGATGGGCCAGGCGCCACCGTCGGACTCGAACTCCCTGCGTACGTTCAACCGCAACTTCCCCGGGCGGTCGGGGACCCCGGAGGACTCGGTGTTCCTGTGCTCGCCCGCCGTCGCCGCGGTATCGCTGCTGAGCGGCAAGATCGCGGACCCCCGCGAGTACGGCGACGCCCCCGAGCTGCTGCCGATGCCCGAACTGAGGCCCTACGTCGATGATGTACACATCTTCGCCCCGGCCGAGCCCGACGAGGCCGAAGGCATCGAGATTCCGCGAGGCCCGAACATCAAGCGCCCGCCCGAGCACAAGCCGCTGGGAGACTCGCTCGAGGCGTGCGTGGCCACGGTTCAGCCGGACGACGTGTCGACCGGCGATCTCGCGCCGGACGGGGTGGAGGTCATGGCCTACCGCTCGAACGTTCCGGCGATCGCCGAGTTCACCTTCCGCCACCGCGATCCGGACTTCCGCAAGCGGCTGAAGGAGTGGGGGAGCGGGTTCATCGTGGCGGGCGACAACTATGGCCAGGGGTCCTCGCGCGAGCATGCCGCGCTCGCCCCGCTGCACCTCGGGGTCAAGGCGGTGATCGCCAAGTCGTTCGCCCGCATCCACCGTCGCAACCTGATCGCGCAGGGGATCGTCGCGCTCACGTTCGCCGACCCGGCCGACTACGACAAGGCCGAGGTCGGCCAGAAGTGGTCGCTGCCCAAGCTCCGCGAGGAGCTCGAGAGTGGCTTGGACACGATCACTGCCCGGATCGAAGACAGCGACGAGGATCTGGCCCTGAGCCAGGACTTCTCCGAGCACGAGCGCGAGATCCTGGTCGCGGGCGGCCTCCTCTCGTACCTGCGGGACGGCCAGTCGGGCAATAACCGCCTCTAGCGCGGAGCCACCAGCAGCGCCTGAGTTGCCCGCCCCACCCGGCCGCGCTCGTCATACAGGACGCTTTCGGCGATCCCGATCCCGCCCGCGGCGATCCGGGTCTGCGACTCCAGGCAGATCCACTCCCCGACCGGCTCGCGCTCCACGTACAGCGTGAGGTCCGGGTTGATGTAGAGGTATTCCTCCCACGACAGAGTGGCGCTGATGCCGTTGCCGAAGTCGCCCGCAGCGGCCAGCTGCTGTAGCGGTGTGGGCGTCTCGCCCTGCACCAGTGGACGGCTCAGGCGAAACCACGCCGTGGCGGGACCTCGTCCCCAGTTCCCGGAGACGAATCGGATCTCGACCGCGTCGAGGATGAAGATCGGACGAAACGGGAGGTCCAGAACCGGTGGACAGCCCTGATCGGGACCCGGCGGCATGGCCGGGCAGTTCGAGCCCTTGACAGCGGAGGCCGTCGTCTCGAGCTCCGCCCGGCGCACGCGGAGCGCCCGCGCGCGTACCACCTCGACCCCGTTCGCCACCATCGACCCCTCGAGCAGCTGCACCCGCCCGCCTGGCCGGACGATCTCGGCGCGGACCTCAACGGCTCCGACCGGCGCCGGTCGGAGCAGCTCGTACGTCACCCGGGCGATCCCCAGCCCGTCCCCGGCCGGCAGCTGTTCGAACGCCCGCATCAGCAGCGCAGCCGGCGCGCCACCGTGCTGAGCCTGCCGATCCCAAGGGCCACGGGCCGTCTCGGATGCGACGAATCGGCCATCGGACCCCTCGAACACTGGCTGGGCGGACATGGCTGGGAAACCTAGCGCCCAGCTAAACTCGCCCTGGATGGACGAGAATTCGCAGACGCCGCGGGACGAGGCGACGTTCACTGTCAAGGCCGGTCTGGCCGAAATGCTCAAGGGCGGCGTGATCATGGACGTGGTCACCCCCGAGCAGGCCAAGATCGCCGAGGACGCCGGCGCAGCCGCGGTGATGGCGCTCGAGCGCGTTCCGGCAGACATCCGCCGGGACGGTGGCGTGGCGCGCATGTCGGACCCCACGATGATCCAGGGGATACAGGAGACGGTCACGATCCCGGTCATGGCCAAGGCGCGCATCGGCCACTTCGTCGAGGCGCAGGTGCTCGAGGCGCTCGAGGTCGACTACATCGACGAGTCCGAGGTGCTGACGCCGGCCGACGAGGCCAATCACATCGACAAGTGGGCGTTCAGCGTCCCGTTCGTGTGCGGCGCGACCAACCTCGGCGAGGCGCTGCGGCGAATCGGCGAGGGGGCGGCGATGATCCGCTCCAAGGGCGAGGCCGGCACGGGCGACATCGTCGAGGCCGTGCGACATCTCCGCGTGATCCGCTCGGAGATTCGGCGGTTGACCACGCTCGATGATGCCGAGCTCGCGACCGCCGCCAAGGAGCTGCAGTCCCCGCTTCCATTGGTTCGCCAGGTCGCCGCGGACGGACGACTTCCCGTCGTGCTGTTCTGCGCCGGCGGGATCGCCACGCCGGCCGACGCGGCGCTGGTGATGCAGCTCGGCGCCGAGGGCGTGTTCGTCGGGTCGGGAATCTTCAAGTCCGAAGATCCCGAGCGGCGAGCTCGCGCGATCGTCGAGGCGACCACGCACTATCAGGATCCCGCCCGGATCGCGGCGGCCTCGACCGGCCTCGGTCAGCCGATGGTGAGCCTCGAGACGTCGAAGCTCGAGGCCGAGCAACTGCTCGCTCCGCGCGGCTGGTAGCCGTGCCCGCGACAGCGGCGGAAGCATCCAACGGCGGAGCGCCGGACCGGCGCAGGCTGGTCGGCATCCTCGCTCTCCAGGGCGACTTCGAGGCCCACGCCAAGCTGGTCCGCGCCCTCGGCGCACAAGCGCGCGAGGTCAGGCTGCCCGACGACCTCAAGAGCCTCGACGCCCTGATCATCCCGGGTGGCGAGTCGACCGTGATGACGCTCGGGATCGAGCGCGAGGGACTGGCCGAGCCGCTGCGCGCGGTCGTCCGCGCCGGGACGCCCGTGCTCGGCACCTGCGCGGGCATGATCATGCTCGACCGCGACCACCTCGGCGTTCTCGACATCCACACCCGGCGCAACGCATTCGGCCGCCAGGTCCGCTCCTTCGAAGCCGACATCGACGTCCAAGGGATCGACGGAGGGCCGATGCACGCCGTCTTCATCCGTGCCCCCTGGGTCGCTGAGCACGGCCCGGATGTGGAGGTCCTGGGGCGCGTCGAGGAGCACCCGGTGGCGATCCGCCAGGGCAACGTCCTGGCCGTCTCGTTTCACCCCGAGCTGGCCGGCGACGCCCGCCTGCACCAGCTGCTGCTCGCGTCCGTACGCAAATAATTTGCGTACATGGGCCTTCGGTCGGCTGGGCCGGGTTAGCGCCCGGCGCCGGCCGGCTCGCGCCGGCGGTCCGAATACGCCCGGAACTGTCGCTCGAACGCCGCCCAGTCGAACGCAGGCACACCGTCGGGGTCGTCTGGCGGCGGGCCCTCGCTGGGCGGATCCTGGCCGCCCTCGTCCGGAGGATCGTCGGGGTCGATGCCGCGCGAGAGCCAGGCCGCCAGGGCGCAGGCCGCGATCCCGGATGCGTAGACCACGCCGGCGAGCAGCGGGTGGTGGGTCAGTGAGGCGAACACGCCCACCGCGTACAGGGTCAGCGCCGCGAGCACGAGCCTTCGCAGCTCGACGCGGGGCAGCGGCCTCCGGGGCGCGCGGGCGCACGCGCTCACGAGAATCCCGCTGACCAATACGACGACCAGCGCCAGCTTCCACGCGATTGAGGGCGGCAAAGGCATCTGGAAGCGATCATCGACCGCTGCGGTGTTCAAATCAAGCCTACCGCCCGACAGAACGGTTGCGGGAACGAAATTAACGCGGCTGGTAGGACTTCAGACGACCAGGCCGTGGCGCATGGTGTTCTCGGTCACCACGTGCGGCTCGACGAACTGGCGCAGGTAGTCCGGACCTCCCGCCTTGCTCCCGGTGCCGGACAGCCGGTTTCCCCCGAACGGCTGCCGGGCGACCATCGCGCCGGTGATGCCTCGATTGACATACAAGTTGCCCACCGGGCTGCGCCGGCGGACATAGCGCACGGTGGCGGGGTCGCGCGCGAACAGACCGCCGGTAAGGGCGAACGGGAGGCCGTCGACGATGTCGCAGGCCTGCTCGATGTTCGCCACCCGGTCGATCGCCAGCAGCGGCCCGAAGATCTCCTCGTTGAGAACGCGCGAGTCCGGGCGAAGGTCGACGGCGACGGTGGGCGGGCAGAACCAGCCTCGTTCGGGCACAGTGTCCACCCGCGCGGCAATCCGGCCCTGTTCGGCAGCGAGGGCGGCGTAGCGGTCGATCCTTTCCTTCGCCGCGCGCTCGATCACCGGCGGGACATCGGTACCGAGCTGGTCGGCCTGCCCGACCACCAGCACCCCAACCGCGCCGGCCACGCGCTCGATGAGCTGGTCGGCCACCGCCTCATGGACCAGCACGCGTGCCGCGGCCGAGCACTTCTGCCCGGCATAGACGAACGCCGAGGTGACGATCCCGGGAACTGCCTCATCGAGATCGGCGTCGGAGTGGACGATCACACAGTTCTTGCCGCCCAGCTCCGACACCACGCGCTTGATGTAGCGCTGCCCGGGGGTGACGGTACCGGCGGCTCGCGCGATCTCCAGGCCGACCGGGAGCGAGCCGGTGAAGGCGATCGTCTGCACCCCGGGGTGGGCCACGAGCGCGGCGCCCGCGTCCCCCTCGCCGGGCAGCAGCGAGATCGCGGACCCCGGGACACCGCCCGCCCGGAGCGCCCGGACGAGCATCAGGGCGCAGCCGGGCGACTGCTCCGCCGGCTTCAAGACCACCGCGTTCCCGGTGGCGAGCGCGCCCGCGGTCATGCCGCAGGGGATGGCCAGGGGAAAGTTCCAGGGCGAGATGACGGCGGCCACGCCTCGCGGCGCGTAGTGCATCTCATTGCGTTCGCCCGGGACCTGGAGCAACGGCGCTCCCGCCTCGAGCTCGATCGCCCCGCGCGCGTAGTACTCGAGAAAGTCGATCGCCTCACAAACGTCCGCGTCGGCCTCGGGCCAGGGCTTGGCGCACTCGCGTACCTCGAGCGCGGCGAGCTCGAGCCGACGCTCACGCAGCCAGGCCGCCGCCCCGATCAGCTTCTGCGCCCGCTCGGCCGCGGGCATTGCGCGCCACGCCAGGAGCCCGCGCTCGGCCTCCTCGACAGCGGCGTCGACGTCGCGCTCGGTGGCGCGAGCGGCCGACGCCACGAGGCGGTCTGGGTCGCCGGGGTCGGTCGATAGAAGCTCCTGGCCCGCGCGCTCGCCGGTGCCGATCATCACCGGCACCTGCAAGGGCAGGGTCGGCATCAGGCGGGTCATTGCGTCATCGAGTCGTGCGCGGACGGGCGCACGACGCAGCTCGAGTACCGGCTCGTTGGCGAAGGGGGTAAACGCGGACATAGGCCCGCGACGTTAACAGGCGCTACCCGAAGCCCGGCGAGCCCGGCTCGTCCTCGCCGTTTTCGCCGTTCTGACCGTTCTCGGTGTTCTCGGCGTTCTCGGCGTTCTCGGCGTTCTCCCCCCACGCCGAGTCTGGCTGCGGCGGGATATCGGAGGCGGAAAGCCCCTCCTCGGGGCCTGACGGGGGCTCAGCGGGCGGCGGCCCCTCTTCGCCGGCGGGGGCTCCCTGGCCGGGGGACGGAACCCACCTCGAGTACGTCTGAGGGGTCGACTGGGCCTCGTGCGGCCATCCGGGCGCGGGTGAGGGCGCCCACTCGGGGCCGGCCACCGACTGCTCGGGTGCCGGATCGGGGGTGGCGTGCGCGGTCGGCGCTTCGTGCGGCCATCCGACGGTGGTCGGCGAGGCGGGCTGCCCGCCCCCGGCCTCGGGCTCCGGCGCGGCCCCGGGCCCAGATGACTCCCCGGCTTCCGAGAACGGCTCAGCCTGTGAGGGGGGCTCGGCCCAGGCCGAGGGAGCCTCGGCCGCCGAGAATGCCGGCTCGCTCCAAACGGGCGCGGGCTCGCGGATCTGCGCCTCCTGGGGCCAGGCCCGGCGAACCGCTCCCAGCGCGGACGGGTCGAGTCCGTTGGGCCAGACCGTGCTCTCGTCGTATACGGCGTTCAGGAGCACCGCTCCGCGCAGGTTCGACCCCTGCATGTTCGTGCCTTCGAGGTTCGCGCCCTCGAGGCCAGCTCCCTCGAGGTTGGCGCCGGTCAGGTCCGCGCGGCTCAGATCTGCGCTGTGTAGCCCGGCGTCCTTGAGGTTGGCGCCGGTCAGCCCCGCGCCCTTGAGGTTCGCCCCCTTCAGCGCCGCGCCCTCGAGGCTCGCCCCGTACAGGCGCGCGCCCTCCAAGTTCGCGCCCCACAGCACCGTGTCGTTCAGACTCGCGAGCAGCAGCCCGGCGTTACGAAGGTTCGCTCCTTCCAGGTCCGCGGCGTTCAGATGGGCCTTGAACAGGTCCGCGCCCTCGAGATTGGTCCCGGTGAGCAGCGCGCGTTCTAGGTGCGCGCCGGTCAGCGTCGCTCCGGCCAGCGCGGTGTAGGCGAGGCTTATGGGGGCGTCGGTATCGTGCTCCACGACGCGCCGGCCGAGGATCGTCACGGCCGCCTGCACGTCCGTCGACGGCCGGCGCCGACCATTTCCCCCCCGCACCGGCCAGGGAGCGTGCTCGCGCACGAACGCGGCGAGGATCTCGATGATCGGGACGTGATTCTCGGGAGACTCGCGGGCCAGGCGCTCGAGCGAATAGATCCCGCCGAGCCGGACGTCGAGGGCGGGGTGACCGAGCTGGTCGACGGCGCGCATGAAGCGCTCGGTCAGCACGCGCTCCCGGGTCTCGTCGCGGCGCTCGCGCACGGAGCTTCGGAACAGGTACACGGCCACGGCCGCCGCCAGCGCCCCGATCACCAGCACGAGCAGCGCGATCCGGACGCGACTGAGCTCCTGCAGGCGCGCTGCGCCCGTCAGGCCGCTGGTCGAGACGAGCCAGGGCGGCGCGAATCTGACCACAAGCGCGCTGACCGCCGCCACCGCGACCACGGCCAAGGCAAATTTGGCGAAGGCGGCAAGCCTCCTCCTCCAGCGTGTCGAGCGCTTCATCCCTGGGCGGAACTATGGCCCATCCTCCGAGGAAAACCGCGCGTGAATCAGCTCTTGCACGACTCCTTGCTCAGAGGGTCAGGCGCCCGCAGTAGTAGACGGCGAACCGCAGTTTGATCGCGGCGCTGCTCCCGCTCGTCCCCGTATTCAGGGGTATGCAGTGGCCGGCGATCCACACCAGGCGCGGATCGCTGGCGCCCCGCGCCTGAATCACGAGGTGGAAGTCGCCGTTGGCGACCATCGCCTTCAGGCTGGCGAGCGAAGGCTCAGGGATCGTCCCCGTGAAGCCGCCGATCGGGAGGACCTCCTGGCCCGAGCCGTAGATGAAGGGGGCGGCGAGAGCCGAGGTCTGCGTCGCCGCCAGGTCCGGCTGGAGGCCTTTGGCCCGCTCGAGCGGCTGGAGCAGTGCCTTGCTCTGCGTCGCGATCCGCCCCAACGCGCGGGCGAACGTGAACGCCGCCGGCGACTCGAAGGGGGTGTCGAACGGTCCCAGGGCGTTGGCAACCACCGAGGCCGAAGCGGCGGCTGGCACGGCCACGACGGCGACCGCCGCGAGCGCGACGGCGGTCGTGCGCCAGCCGCGCGCCCCGATTATCAGCAGCACCGTCGCGACGAGCGCGAGCGCGATCGCCACCTCGGGCAGGCCCGCGACCAGGCCGGCTCCCCGGCCCGGAAGCAGCCACGCGCCGTACGCGCCGGTGGCCACCACCGCGGCCACGGCCGCGATCCTGACCCGGATCTCATCGCGACGCTCCCACGCCAACCAGATCCCGGTTCCCAGCAGCGCCGCGATGGGAGGAGACAGCGCCGCCGTGTAGTACGGGTTGATGGTCGAGGAGGCGCTGAACGCGACGAGGAGAACGATCAACCATGTCCCCCACAGAGCCGCCGACGCGCGCAGCAGGCCGCTGTCGCCGTGCTCGCGGCGGGCCGCGACGAGGCAGCCGGCAAGCGCGATCAGCGCCGCCGGAATCAGCCAGCCGGTGTCGTGACCGAGCGCGCCGGTGAGCAGGCGGTGCCAGCCCGGCGAGGGCGAGGCGAACGGCAGGCCGATCGCCTTGGTCAACAGCTGATCGGGTGACAGCTGATCGAGGCGGCCGAAGCCGTTGTAGACGAACACCTGGTGGAAGATCGAGTTGTTGGCGCTGCCGTCGACGTACGGCCGGCTGGCCGACGGCCACAGGGCCACGACGACCATCCAGCTGAGTGAGACGGCGCCTGTCACGAGCCCCGCGATGCCGAGCCGGCCGGCGCGCCGCCACGATCCGCCGCCGGCGGCCACGAAGTAGGCGAGCGCAAGCGCGGGCAGCACCAGCCACGCCTCGATCATCTTGGCCTGGAAGGCCAGCCCCACCAGCACCCCGGCCCAGACCAAGCTCCGCAGCCGTCCCGAGATGGCGGCGCGCATCGTCGCGTCCGCGGCCAGCAAGAGCAGCAGGATCATCAGGGTGTCGGGCACGTTGCCGCGGTTGAGGGCGACCGTGGCGGGGCAGAGGACGAACACGGCGGCGGTCAGGATCGCGGCCGATGGACCGGCCAGCCGCCGAACGAGCCGGTACAGGACGAGCACGCTCGCCATCCCCTCGGCGACCTGTGGCGCGACGATCGCCCACGCGTGAACACCGAACAGGCGGACCGACAAAGCTTGCACCCAGAACGCGCCCGGGAGCTTGTCGACCGTGACCGTCCCCGCCGGGTCGAACGCGGCGAAGAAGAAGTTGTGCCAGCTCATCGACATGCTGCGCACCGCCGCCGCGTAGTAGATCTCGAGGTTGCCGGTGGCGTTCCACGCGTAAGCGACACCGGCGATCGCGGTCAGAACGAGGAGCAGGGGCCGCGCCCAGGCCGGCTCGCCCACGGCGGAACGCCACATCGGCGAGGATCGGGTTTTTCGGACCGGCAGCTCGGCAGGCGATTCAGTCGCGCTCATCGCTCGACTGCTCGCGGATGTCGTAGAGCGTGGCCAGCCCGGCACGCAGGCCGTGCAGCTCCCCGGCCGTGAGCCGCCGCTCGAGCTCGGCGTCGATCGCGTCGACCGCGGCCTGGATCGCGGCGGCGGCGGCGCGCCCACGGTCGGTCAAGCGCACGGTCATCCGCCTGCGGTCTTCGGGATCGATCTGGCGCTCGATATATCCCCTGAGCACGAGCGTGTCGATCAATTGACTCGAGCGCTGCTTGCTCCGGCGCAGAAACGCCACCGCGTCGGCCTGCGAGGTGAACTCAGACCCTTTCACGTCGAGGGCGGCGAGCACGAACCCCCCGTTCTGGGGAATGTCGTCACAGCCCGCCGCGGCGAGCGCGCGGCGTGAGGCGTCGCCGTAGGACCCGCGGGCACCCCACATCAGCGCCGGGATCGGCTCACTTTCGTACCACGGCCTCTCCGTCACGCAAGACACCGTACTGTATTTCTGTAGGACTGTCCAGTTAATTGATAGTCCAGTTCCGCGCGCGAGCTTGAGCCTGGTCGAGAAACGCAAGGTATTTGGTGGTTTCTCGACCACCCTTGGCCCCCTGAGTCTGCCGGCCGGTCATCGGCACACTCGCCGCGCGGCGAGGCCGACCGGTACGGCTACGGCGCGGCTAGCAGCACGTCGAGCGCCGTGCCGCGGGCCTGCTCGTGCAGGAACGACTCGTTGCTCGTGTTCTCGAGCAGGCGCCGGACCAGGTACGCCATGCCGGCGACCAGGTCGCCGACGGGGCAGTAGGCGCGCACGCGAAACCCACGGGAAGCGAGCGCGTCGGCCAGCTGGTCTCCCAAGCCGCGCAGGATCTGGAGCTCGAGGTCGCGATCCTCGCCGCCGATCATCCGGTTGTACGCGATCGCGTGCGCCACCGAGCGCAGGTTGTGCGAGGCCACGGCGACGCGGACGGCCGGCCGGGCGTCGAGCAGCCGCCGGGTGAGCACCTCGAAGTTCCGGTCGCAGTCGGCCTTGACGTCAAACACCGGCGTGGGCCAGCCGTGCTGGCTGGCTTGGACCAGTTCGTGGTCCCAGTAGGCCCCTTTGACGAGGCGGACGGTGAGCGGCGGCGTGCGGTCCGAGGTCCGGGCCCAGGAGAGGACCTGCTCGAGCTGCTCGGGTGAGTCGCGCAGGTAGGCCTGGAGCACGAGCCCAGCCGATGGTCCGCGTGCGAACTCCTCCTCGGACAGCACCTCGAGCACGAGGTCGAGCACCGCCTCGCGCGAGTCGAGCGACTCCATGTCGATGTGAACGTGCGCGTCCAGCTCGAGGGCGCGGCGCAGGAGCGGGCGCAGTCGCGCGGCCGCGTCGCGGCGCCCGCGTTCCGGCGCGTCGGGGCGCAGCAGGGGCGTCAGGGCGGAGATCTTCACCGACACGTTGGTCCGGGGGATCGGCCCGACGCTGTCGCGCTCGAGCACCTCGCGCGCTGGCCATCCTGCCTCGACGCGGGCCAGCTCGACCAGCGCCTCCTCGCACCGGGAGGCGTAGCGGTCGGCCTCGACCTGGGTCACGGTGGCCTCGCCGAGCAGGTCGACCGAGCTCGCCACGCCGTGGTTCCACAGCTCGCGCAGGACGCCAAGGGCCGCCGCCGGCGACTCGCCGACGATGAACCGATGTGCCATGTGACGCACGCCGGCCGCCGCGGCCGCCCCGAGCGCGGTGCGCCCCGCCCGGTTGTCGGCCATCCGCATCGCCGTGGCCAGGGGCGGCGGGGTGTCCGGGACCTCCCGCAGGAACTCCCGCAGGTGGCGCGCCAGATCGTCGAGCGAGCGGCAGGCCGGGGTGACGTCGACGAACCGGAACAGGGCTGCCTTGAGCTGCTGGTCACTCGATGCGAGATCCATCGCCCGCGCGTCAAGCGCCCTCAGCGGATGACGGGCGCTCGAGGGGAAAGCCGACGCCAGATCGCCGCCGATATCCCGGATCGACCGCTCGAGCGGGTCCTCGTCGGTGGACGGCTCCGCCGTCGCGGGCTGGTCCGAGAAGCTCACGACAGGATGTTGACAGCGCGGGCTACGACGAGCCCGACGGTGACCAGGGAGGCCAGCGCCTGGCCGCTCATCAAGAGCTTGGCCATCGCGGTGAGCGGCATCGTGTCGGTGGGGCTGAACGCAGTGGCGTTCGTGAACGAGAGATACAGATAGTCGACCAGCTGCGGTTGCCAGTTCTTAGGCGCGAACTGCGTCTTGTCCATCTGCACGAACATGAAGTCAGGAAGCTCGTGCTGGTGGGCCGCTCTCGCGAGCGGGCCGCCTCGATCCACCTGGTAGTACCAAAGGCCGAAGAGCAGCACGTTCGTGCACCACAGCACGACGCCGGACAGGATCAGCGCGTGACCATTCTCGTTGCCGCCGTGCAGCAGCTTGTGCGAGAGGAGAACGAGGGAGGCGATGTTGGCGGCGCTGACGAACCCGATCATGACCATCGCCACGTAGTGCCGGTAGGGCGAGTTGCGCGCCTTGGGATGCGGCGAGGCGATGACCAGGCCCAGGAGCAGCGCGCCCTCGAGCGCCGGGAACAGCCAGTTTGGGCCGATCGTGACGTCCTCGGAGAGCGAGAGCTGAAGTGCGATCGCGACGGCCACGACGAGCTGCGGCTCCCAGAACGGAAGCCATCGCTCGACCATGCCCAGCCGTCCTCGCTGGGGAGGACGCTTCGTCCGTCGGAGTTCCTCGCTACGGTCCATTGTGTTCAGCTGCCCGTGATAGTGGCACGCACCCGCTCCCGGCTGAGGCGCCGTCGTCAGGCGCCGCCGACCTTCCCAGTCGGAGCGCTTTCGACGCGATGCTCGAACAACGAAACATGAAAAAGGCGCTGCTCCTGCTGGCGCTTGCCCTCCTCCTGGCCGCCTGCGGCAGCGCCGGGGGCGGTGGGGCGAGCACGACGACGAGCGGCGCGGGGACGCCCGCGGCGAGCGCTCCCACCACGACAACCACGAGCACGAGCACGGCTCCGACCTCGACGTCGACCACCACCACGACTACGAGCACCACGACGGCGACGGGGTCCGGGGCGCCGCCCTGTGTTGCGTCCATGCTCGCCCTCTCCTTCCTCGGCCAGCAAGGGGGAATGGGCCACGGCGAGATCGGCTTCCAGCTGCGCAACACGAGCAGCGCGAGCTGCCGGACCTATGGATGGCCCGGCATCCAGTTCCTGGGCCAGAACGGCGCGGCGCTGCCGACGATCCCCCACCACGTGACCAACGACTTCTTCGGCTCAAATCCAGCCGTGCCGCTCGTCATCGCCCCCGGCGCGAGCGCATCGTTCCGGCTCGATGTCGGCCATGGCGTGGCCACCTCGAACGGCTGCGCGACGGCCTACGCCCTCCAGGTCATTGCGCCCAACGACACGGCGACGCTCCGCACGTCGATCCCGAACGGCGCCTACGAGTGCCGCGACGCTAACGTCTCGCCGCTGCGAGCCGGCGATTCCGCGTACCCGTAAGAGATCGGGCTAGCCCTCGAGCGCCGGCAGCCATACCGGACCGTGCTCGAGCGCATGCGTGATGTCCGCGGCGGGGACGGCGCGTGAGAAGTGATAGCCCTGGGCGAGTCCACACCCGAGCCGGCTGAGCTCGCGCACGTGCTCGGAGGTCTCGACGCCCTCGGCCACGACGTCCAGCGAGAGCGCGCGGGACATCGCGATGATCGTCTCGGTGATCGCGGTGTCGCGGGGCTCCGAGCCGAGTCCGTCCACAAACGAGCGATCGACCTTGAGCACGTCGAGCGGCAGGCGGGTGAGATAGCTGAGCGACGAGTAGCCGGTCCCGAAGTCGTCGAGAACGAGGCGCACTCCCAGGGCCTTCAGCGCCTGGAGCACCTCGCCGAGGCCGTCGGCGTCGCGCACCATCACGGTCTCGGTGATCTCGAGGCTGAGGCAAGCCGGGTCGAGCCCGGTGCTGCGCAGGACCGAAGCCACCAACTGCGGCAGCGAGCGCCGGGATACCTGGACGGCCGACAGGTTGACCGAGATCGTCATCGGGGCGGCGTCGGGGCGGGCGCGGTACCACTCGGCGCCCTGGCGGCAGGCCTGCTCGAGCACCCACCGTCCGATCGGCTCGATCAGGCCGTTCTCCTCGGCGATCGGGATGAACTCGCTGGGCGGGATCTCTCCGCGGGTGGGGTGGCTCCAGCGCAGGAGCGCCTCGACGCCGACGATCGAGAAGTTCCGCAACGACACGACCGGCTGATACTCGAGCCGCAGTTCGTCGCGCTCGAGCGCCCGGCGCAAGTCGTTCTCCATCCGTAGCCGCGCGATCGCCCGGCCTCGCATCGCCTCGTCGAACACCTCGTAGCGGGCGCGGCCACGGTCCTTGGCCCGGTACATGGCGGCGTCCGCGTCGCGGATCAGCTCGTCGGCCAGTTCGCCACCGCGGGCCAGGGCGATCCCGATGCTCGTGGTGACGAAGTGCTCGGAGCCGGACAGCACGAAGGGTCGGGCGAAGATCGCCGCGATCCGCTCCGCGCTCTCGATCGCGTCGCGCTCGGACGCGATGTCCTCGAGCAGGATCCCGAACTCGTCGCCACCGAAGCGCGCCACCGTGTCGCTGGAGCGGAGCGCCTGCTTGAGACGAGGGGCGGCCGCGGCGAGCAGCTCGTCGCCCACGTGGTGGCCGAGGCTGTCGTTGACGAGCTTGAAGTGGTCCAGATCCAGGAACAGGATCGCGCAAAGCGACTGCTGGCGCCCGAGCCGGGCCAGCGCGTGCTCGAGACGATCGACGAACAGCACGCGGTTGGGGAGCCCGGTGAGCGGATCGTGGACCGCCCGGTCCCGGATCGCGTCCTCGATTGCCTGCCGTTCGATCGCGTCGGCGAGCACGTTGGCCAGTGCCTGGAGGAAGTCCACGTCGCCGGGGGCGAACCGCCGGGCGCTCATCGACTGGACGACGAGCACGCCGAACGCCTCGCGTGAACGGCCCTCGATCTTCACCGACAGCCCGGCGCCGGTGCGCCGGCCGCGGAAGTCCGGCTGCTCGAACCGGCGCTCGGCGTCCCAGTCCTCAACCACGACGGGGGCGCCGCTGAGCAGGGTGTAGCCGGCCTGCGATCCAGCGCCGTCCGGGTAGCGGAGGCTGCCGAAAGCGGACGCCGGCCAGCCGATGCCAGCCCGCAGGACGAGCGCGCCGTCGGCCGGGACCAGCTCCCACACCGCCGAGATCTCAGCTGCCAACATCTGCGCCGCGCTCGTGACGGCCTCCTGCATCAGGTCGGCCGTGCTCGCACCCTCCAAGGCATGCTCGCCGAGCAGGGCCACGGCGGCCTGCTGGGCGGCACGCTGCTCGAGCTCGGCTTCGAACTGCTTGCGCTCGCTGACGTCGGAGAGCACCCCGTGCCAGCGCAGCATGCCCGACTCGTCGTGGACGAGAACGGCGTCATCGCGGATCCAGACCACGCGCCCGTCGCGGTGCACCATGCGGTATTCGAGCGCCGGGCCGTCGGGATCGGCTCCCGCCAGCGAGCACTCGCGGTCGACGACCCAGTCACGGTCATCCGGGTGTAGCCGCTCGAGCCACAGCCCGGCGTCGGCGCACCATTCGACCGCCGTGTAGCCGAGGATCTGCTCGATCTGGGGGCTGACGTAGTGCCAGCGCCCGATTTCGCCGGCCTCCGCGACGTACACGATCGCCGGAACGCGTTCAAGCAGCTCGGAGTAGCCCGGGACTCGCTCCTCGGGCATCCCGCCGTTGTCGCTCTCCCCGACCATGTCCCCTGCTAATCGGCACCTTGGGCGCCGGCCGACAGGCCGCCTGGACGCCAAATGTCCGAACGATTACACGGGTCTATGTAGCCTCGAACACCGACAAGCCGTCGGAGCCGTGCTCGACGGCCTGGCCGGTCGAGACGAGCAGGTCGAGGTGCCCGAGCACCTCCGACAGGGTCAGGTAGGCCTGGGTGACGGCCACGTTTCCCCACATCCGCACGGCGATCTCGTAGGCGCTGAGCGGCTGGGCGGCGATGATCTGATGGATCCGCTCGGCGCGCCGACGGTGCATACGCAGCCGCTCGTCGATCAGCTCGGCGTGGTCGAGGATCGGATCGCCGTGGCCGGGCAGGACGAGGCGGGCGGGCAGCTCGCTCGTGGCCCGCATCGAGTCCATGTACTGCAGGAGGGCCCGCGGACGCGGCTCCGACGGTCCAGCCAGTGGCCGCGACACCAACGGGTTGGAGGAGATGTGGGCGAGCAGATGGTCGCCGGCGATCAGGATCTCGCGGTCGGAGTCCCACAGAACCGTGTCGGAGGGACTGTGTCCCGGGCGGTGGAGGATGCGCAGCGTCCGGTCGCGCAGGCTGAGGTCCTCGCCGTCGAGCAGAGGGCGAGTGACGCGCCCGCTCGAGCCGAAGGCCCGCAACGCTGCGGCGAGTGCGCCGAGCGCGGTGGCGAGATCGTCGGGAACGCCGTGCCGGCGCATCACCGCCCGGGCGAACTCGTCGTCGGCGGCCGCGCTGCGCGAGAAGTCCGCCAGGTAGGACTCGAGCAGGTGCAGCGACGCGACCTCCGCCCCCGACCGGCGGGCCAGGATCTCGAGCAGGCCGAGATGGTCCATGTGCTGGTGAGTCACGACGATCAGCTCGAGGTCCTCGATCGTGCGTCCGTGCGCCTCGAGCGCCCGCTCCAGACCATCCAGCGACTTGCCGGAGTTGGGGCCGGTGTCGACCAGCGTGAGCGGGTCGTCTTCGATCAGGTAGCAGTTCACCCGGCCGACCAGGAAAGGGGTCGGCAGGTCGATCCGGTGGATCCGGGCGCGCTCGGCCAGAGCCAGCGCGTCCTCGGCGCTCGTGGCGCGCCGCTCCGAGTTACTCACGAACGGATCACTGCGAGCACTTCATCACGACGACGCTCCATGTCCTCCCGCGAGCGCAATGACTCCAGCGTTAGGCGCAGCAGCGGCTCGGTGTTCGAGGGGCGAACGTTGAAGTGCCAGTCGTCGTACTCGACCGACAGCCCGTCCAGGTGGTACTGGTTTGCGTCCCGGTAGCGCTCGGCGAGCTCCTGCATCTTCGCCTCGCCATCGGGGACCTCCGAGTTGATCTCGCCGGAGATGAAGTACTTCGAGCGGTAGGGCTCGAGTAGTTCGGACATGCGCTTGCCCCGCGTCGAGAGGAGCTCGAGGATCAGCAGCGCCGGGATCGTCCCCGAATCCGCGCAGAAGAAGTCGTGGAAGTAGTAGTGGCCGGACACCTCGCCGCCGAACACCGCGTGTTCCTCGCGCATCCGGGTCTTGAAGAAGGCGTGGCCCACCCGGTTCATCAGCGCTTGCCCTCCGGCGGCCTCGACGACATCCTTCACCGCCCAGCTCGCGCGAACGTCGTAGAGGATCGTGGCGCCCGCGTTTTTCTCGAGCATCGATTCGGACATCAGCGCGGTCAGAAAGTCCCCGTCGACGAACGAGCCCTGATCGTCGATGAAGAAGCAACGATCGGCGTCTCCGTCCCAGGCGATCCCCAGGTCGGCCTTCTGGCGGGTGACCTCGTGCATGATGAACTCGCGGTTCTCGGGCAGGAGCGGGTTGGGCTCGTGGTCGGGGAAGCGGCCGTCGGGCTCGAAGTAGTTCTCCTCGAGATCGAGGCCCAGGCGGCGCAGGATCGGCCCGACCATCGGCCCGGCCATGCCGTTGCCGCCGTCGACCACCACCCGCATCGGTTTGACCGCGGCGGGGTCGATGAACCCGAGCGCGAACTCGTGGAACCCCTCGTAGAGGTCGACGCGCTCGACCGAGCCGCCGCCGGGCGCATCGCCCAGGCCGGCCTCGAGCTTGTCGCGAATGTCGCCGATGCCGGAATCCCCGGACAGAGCAAGTGCGCCCCGCTTGATCAGCTTGGCCCCGGTGTAGCGCGCCGGGTTGTGCGAGGCGGTGCACATCAACCCGCCGTCCAGGTCGCGCGAGCCGATCAGGTAGTAGAGCATCTCGGTGGCGATCTCGCCGGCGTCGAGCACGGTGGCGCCCTCATCGGTCATGCCCTTGCGGTATGCCTCCGACAGCGCGGGGGCGGTCAGGCGCATGTCGTGGCCCAGGCCGAGGCGCAGCTCGGAGGTCGGCTTATCCTCGAGCTCGCCGATCACGCGCGCGAACCCCCGTCCGAGCAGCTCGGCGAGGGGAGCATCGATGTCCGAGCCGTACAGGCCCCGGATGTCGTAGGCCTTGAAGATCTCGGGGTTCGCGACCGTGCTCATCGCGGCGGATGCTACCCGGGAATAATCCGGTCCCGTGCCGTCAACCCTGCCGACCGTGGTGATCCTGTGTGGCGGGCGGGGCACGCGCCTGCAGGAGCATTCGCAGTCCGTGCCCAAGCCGCTGATCGAGGTCGGAGGACGCCCGATCGTCTGGCATGTGATGCAGATGTACCTGGGGCACGGGTTCCGCCGGTTTCTGCTGTTGACCGGATACCTGGCCGAGCAGGTCCGCGCGTTCGTGGACGGGTCGACCTGGCCGGCGGACGTGCACATCGCGTGCCTGGACACGGGCACCGACGCGCCGACCGGCGAGCGGTTGCGGTTGGCCGCCACGGCTCTGGATGAGGAGCGCTTCTGCCTCGCCTATGCCGATGGGCTCGCCGACATCGACCTCGCGGGATTGCTCGAGCACCACCGCGAGCACGGGCTCACCGCGACGATGGCCGTCGTCCAGCCCCGTCTCCCGTTCGGGGTGGCGCACCTGAACGGCGACGGGTCCGTCCTCGGGTTCAGCGAGAAGCCGCGCAGCGAGCTGTGGGTGAACGCCGGGTTCTTCTGCTTCGAACGCGAGGCGCTCGAGGTGATCGAGCGCAATTCAGTCCTCGAGCGCGAGCCACTCGAGCGGCTGGCGGCGCAGGCGCGGCTGCGGGCTTTCCGTCACGGCGGCTTCTGGGAGTGCATGGACACCTACAAGGACTGGATCACGCTGAACGAGCTGTGGGAGCGGGGGGAGGCCCCATGGGTTTCCAATCCAGCCGGATGACGCTTCACCGGCCCCACGGACGCTGCGCGCAGCGCAGCCCCAACCTAAGGCGCCGCCCTCAGGCGCCGCCGACCCTTGCAACTAAACTGAGAAGGCATGTCAGGTCACTCCAAATGGGCTTCGATCAAGCACAAGAAGGCAGTCGTCGACGCGCGCCGCGGCCAGCACTTCACCAAGCTGGCGCGCGCGATTCAGATCGCCGCGCGTGAGGGCGGCGGTGATCCCGAAGGCAATTCGGCGCTTGCGCTGGCCATCCAGAAGGCGCGCGACGCCTCGATGCCGAAGGACAACATCGAGCGCGCGATCGCCAAGGGAACCGGCGAGGGCGGGGATGCCGACCAGATCGAGACCGTCCTGTACGAGGGGTATGGCCCGGGTGGCGTCGCGCTGCTGATCGAGGCGCTGACCGACAATCGCAACCGCACCGGCGCCGAGATGCGGCACCTGCTGGGCAAGCATGGCGGCAACCTCGGCGAGCCCGGGTCGGTCTCCTACCTGTTCGACAAGCGCGGCGTGATCGTCGTCGACGCGAACCGCTACAGCGAGGATGACCTGATGCCGGCAATCGACGCCGGCGCCGAGGACATCTCACTGGACGAGGACGTATACGAGGTGATCACCGAGCCGGCCGACCTCACCGCGGCGCGCGAGGCGCTGGCCAACGCCGGGGTGGAGATCGAGAGCGCCGATCTCATGCAGCGTCCGCGTGCGCTCGTCCCGGTGGGCGAGTCTGACGCGGGCAAGCTGTTGAAGCTGATCGACGCACTCGAGGAGTCCGACGACGTGAACGCGGTCAATGCGAACTTCGACGTCGACAGCGACGTGCTCGAGCGCGTAGCGCAATAACGCGCCGCCGTCAGGCGCTGCCGATCGTTCTTATAAGGCACCAACGCGGTTTTTACATCGGCCCGCTAGCCTCGAACGCCGCATGCCAAAGTCAACGCGCCTCATACCCCTGCTCGGCCTGGCCGCGGTAGCGGTCGCCGGCTGCGGCGGGAGCTCCAAGGCCGCCGGCGTTCAGTTGGCTCCTCAAGGAGGTGCGACGGCGGCCGCGATTACGGCCGAGTCGACCACGACCACGGCCACGACGCCGACCTCGACCGTCACGACGCCGAAGCCGCCCTCGCCGCTGTCCAAGGAGCCGACGATCACCGTGCCCAAGACGCCGGCGCCGACCAAGCTCGTGACCAAGGACCTGATCACCGGGACCGGGACGACCGCCAAGGCGGGGGACACGGTCACGGTCAACTACGTCGGTGCGCTGTACAAGAACGGCAAGGTGTTCGACTCCTCCTGGAGCCGGAATCAGACGTTCACGACGCCGCTGAGCAACGGAAGCGTGATCCCCGGCTGGGTTCAGGGGATTCCCGGGATGAAGGTCGGGGGCCGGCGCGAGCTGATCATCCCGCCCGGTCTGGCCTACGGCAAGGCGGGGAGCGGGTCGACGATCCCGCCTAACTCGACGCTCGTGTTCGTCGTCGATCTGCTTTCGGTTTCCTCTTAGTCGCCTTTTCCACGGCGGGCGTCTGCTCACCTGAGTTCAACGGGCGGGCGCGGTAGAGCGGAACCGCCTCCGACATGCCCTTGAGCTTGTGCCGCCGAGCGAAGGACCAGTCGAACCGGTCGGGCGCCTCGTCGCGCACCTGCTCGGTGCACAGGACGCTGCCGGGCCGCGCCTCGCCGGTCACTCGGCTGGCCAAGTTGACCGCGTGTCCGTAGTAGTCCCCGGCGCGCTGGAGCGCGCTGCCGCTGGCCACGCCGGCGCGTAGGCTGGGCAGATCGGCCGCCTGGACCGCGTCGAGCAGCGATAGCGCCACCGCCACTACAGCCCCGGCGTCCGGGCTGACGAACATGGCGGCATCGCCGATCGTCTTGACCAGCCGGACCGGCGGCGCGGTCACGTGGGTGGCCAGCTCGGCCAGTCGGCTGGCCAGGCTTCCGAGCTCCTGAGCCTCGATCTGGGCCCCGAGCCGAGTGAACCCGACCATGTCCACGAAGCAGACGGTGATCTCCTGGGCGCCCCCGGCCTCGCCTGACTCGCGCTCGGCTCGGCTCAACACTCCGCGCCTGACCGCCTCGGCGAGATGCTGCTTGTAGGCGGCGATCAGCACCGGATCGATAGCCGGAATCAACTGTTCGGCCGCCGTGGCGAAACGCTGGGCGACCTCGTCCTCGCTGTCGCCGGGTTCGAGGAACGCGTCGACGAACGCGGCCGCCGTCGTTGCGGCGAGGCGGGCCATTCCCTCGCCGAGCACGCGCGTGATCTCGCCAATCGCCGCCTCGCTCAGGCCCGCGTCCATGAACAGGCGAGTCGATTCGGCCGCCCGGGCCTCCTCCTCGCCGAACACGATGTCGCTCGGGCCGGCCTCGGGCAATCCGAGTAGCCGACGGATCCGCAGCATCTGGCTCGCGGGCAGGCCGGTTCGCTCGGCCAGCTGTTTCGCGCTGTAGCGGCCCCCCAGCACGCGCTCGACCAGGAGCAGCGCGAGCCGGTCCTCCTTCACGGCCGCCTGTAGCTCCTCAACGCTGTAGCCCTCCTGCGCGAGGCGGTCCAGGAGCCGCTCGCGCGCGGCGCGGTCCTCGCCGTCGAGTCCGTCGAGCAGGCCGGCAGCGGCGTAGTCCATGGCCGGGATGGTGCCAGCACTACGGCGCCGCCGTCAGGCGCCGCCGAGAAAGTCCCAAGGCGCCGCCGTCAGGCGCCGCCGAGAAAGTCCCAAGGCGCCGCCGTCAGGCGCCGCCGAGAAAGTCCCAAGGCGCCGCCGTCAGGCGCCGCCGAGAAAGTCCGAGTCGTCTTGTCGCCCGGTCGATCGGCTAGCATCGGATGCCCTCGCGGGTCTACATGCCGGCCGGCGGTTTATCCGAGTCGCCGGCGCGCCCGCCCACTCACGCCCGACCAATCCGCACATGCTGTCGATCCTGATGCCCGTCTACAACGAGCGCGAGCGCGTCGAGCGCGCGATCGCCGAGGTGCTCGAAACACAGCTGCCCACCGAGTTCGAGCTGATCGTCGTGGACGACGGGTCCACCGACGGCACGCGGGAGATCCTGCGCGCAAGCAACTTCGACGGCCGGGTGCGGCTGTTCGAGCATCCGGAGAACCGGGGCAAGGGCGCCGCCGTCCAGACCGCGCTCAGCCATGCCGAGGGCGAGTACGCGGCGATCTTCGACGCCGACCTCGAGTACGACCCGACCGACCTCGGGCTGCTCATGCCGCCGCTCCTGGACGGACGGGCCAACGCCTGCTTCGGCGTGCGCGCCTTCGACGGCTACACGAGCCACTCGTTCCTTTTCGTGCTCGGAAACAAGGGCGTCACGTTCGCGTGCAACGTGCTGTTCAACGTGTACCTGCACGACATCATGACCTGCCACAAGATGATCAGGACCGACGTGTTCCGCAGTCTCCCGCTGCGCTCACCGGGGTTCGCGATCGAGCCCGAGATCACGGCGCGTCTCGTCCAGCGGGGAGAACGCATCTTCGAAGTCCCGGTCCACTACCGGGCCCGCGCCACCGAGGAAGGCAAGAAGCTGACCGCCGTCGATGGCTTCCGCGTGGTGGGGACGCTCCTGCGCTGCCGCTTGAACGGGAACGGTCATCCTGCCCCCCGGACCTGAGGCTGGCTGATCGGTGGAGGGTCAGGTTCTCACGCAGACCCCCGCCGAGCCGGCGCGTTCTCACCGGCGCGGGCCCGTCGGCGGTCGCTGGCGTCTGCCGGGCTGGCATTGGTTGGCGTACAAGCAGTTCTGGCTCGCCGCGCTGGCCAGCGCCGTGCTCGCCGGGATCTCGGCTGCCGCGCTCCCGACGGTCGCGAGCTACGACCCGTGGGCCTGGATCTCGTGGGGCCGCGAGGTCTTCTCGCCGACGCTGAGCTTCGCGATCAGCGGCGGCCCGTCGTGGAAGCCGCTGCCGGTGATGTTCACCGCGATCTACTCGCTGGCCGGGAGCACGGTCGCGCCGACCCTGTGGGTGATCACCGCTCGCGCCGGCGGGTTCCTCGGGATGATCGCGGCATACCTGCTCGCGGCTCGTCTGGTGGCGCGAGATGGCCGGGCCCCCCGCTGGGCTCCGGTGCTGGCCGGGCTGATTGCCGCCGCCGGCATCCTGATCACCCAGGACTACTGGGACGAGTGGTTCCGCGGAACCTCGGAACCGACGGAGATCGCCACCGCGCTGTGGGCCGTGCTCGCGTTCCTGGACGGCCGGCGCGGCTGGGCGTTCGTGTTCGGCGTCGCCACCTCGCAGCTGCGGCCGGAGGCGTGGCCGCTGGTCGTCGTCTACGCGATATGGCTGTGGTGGAAGGAGCCGCGGCTGCGTGTGCTCGTCGTGCTCGGCCTGTTCTCGATCCCGTTCTTCTGGTTCGCGCCGCCCTGGGTCGGCTCGGGCCAACCGTTCCTGGCCGCCATCCACGCTGAGGAATACAACGGCGGGCTCGGTCCGCATCCGTTCTGGGGCGTGCTCGGACGTGGCGTCGACATCCAGCTCCTGCCGGTTTTGCTGGCTGGTGGGGTGGCGGTCGTGTTCGCCTGGTTCGACAAGCCCCGTGACTGGCTGACGCTGTCGCTGGCCGGCGCCACCGTGGTCTGGTGGGTCGTCGTGGTGGGGATGACGCTCGACGGCTATCCCGGACTCGAGCGCTTCTACCTGCCCGCGGCCGGGCTGACGTGTGTACTGGCGGGCGTTGGCATCGTCCGGCTCGGTTTGCTCGGTGCGCGACTGCTGCCCGCGGTGCGCGGGGGCGCCTCGACTGCGGTGGCGGTTGGCCTGAGCGCGGTGCTCGTAGCGATCCTGCTCCCGTTCACCTGGAGCCGGATCACCGACGCCGGCGCCGAGGAGAAGATCGCTTCGCAAGCGGTCTCGCACCTGGACCAGATGACCGAGGCGGTCAAGGCGGTGGGCGGCCACGACGGCGTTTACCCGTGCAAGATCAGCTTCGCGGCGGTCAACCACAGCGTCCAGACGGCGCTGGCCTACAAGCTGCACGTGACGCTGGGTCGAGTCGGGACCGCGATGGTCCACCAGGGAGTGATGTTCGTCGGGCCGCACGACTCGATCGACGGGATCGCGCCGGCGATCGCGCCCAGCCTGACCCAGCGGAAGCTGATCGCGCAGGTCGGGATCTGGAAGATGTACCGGGTGACTGCGCCCAACTCGAATTACTCCTGCGTCGGTAAGTAGGCGCGGCCGCGAGCCGGATGGGGCCCCGGCGCCCGCCCTGGCCATGCATAACCTGCCACTCGCGCGGTTCTCGGCCGACCATGGCATGTCTGGCATGCCCCACGTGCACAACATGCCACGGCTGCCGTCGGCCGCCTCGATTGGCAGGATTTGCATGTCTCCGGTGGCGGCGAGCCCGCCCATGAAGGCGTCCGGGCGGCCACGGAGAATTGGTCACCCATGATCGTGGTTGGGATAGACCCGGGCACCGCCAGCACCGGTTACGGCGTCCTCGAGGGCGGCGGCTCGCGCCTGCGCCTGCACGCCGCCGGCGTGATCGAGACGCGCGCGGGCGTTCCGCTCGAGCGCCGGCTGACCGAGATTCACTCCCGGGTGGCGGATCTGCTCGACGAGCATGGCGCGGAGGCGATCGCCGTCGAGGAGCTCTACTTCGGCGCGAACGTGCGGACCGCGTTCGCGGTGGGCCAGGCTCGCGGCGCCGTGCTCCTAGCTGCCGGGCAGCGCTCCGTGCCCTCGCGCTCGTATACCCCGCAGCAGGTCAAGGCGGCGGTGTGCGGAAACGGCCGCGCCGGCAAGGACCAGGTCGGGCGGATGGTCGCCCGGTTGCTCGGGCTGTCCGGCCCGGCGTCCATGTCCGAACACGCGGCCGATGCTGTGGCCGTCGCGATCTGCGACCTCAACCGCGCGCCGTTCGCGCGCGCGCTGGCGGTAGCGCGGGCGTGATCGCGCTCGTGTCCGGCACCGTCGCGGTTCGCCGCGGCGACCACGTGGTCATCGATACCGGCGGCGTGGGCTACCGGCTGTCCGTGTCGGCCGAGACGCTCAGGCACGTGCCGGCGGTCGGCAAGGAGGTGCTCCTGCACTGCCATATGGTCGTCCGCGACGACGCGCTCCAGCTGTACGGATTCGCCACCGAGGAGGAACGCGAGCTGTTCCTGATGCTGATCGCGGTGCAGTCGGTCGGCCCCAAGGTCGCGCTCGCGGTCCTGTCGGGCGGACCGCCCCGCGAGCTGCTCAAGGCACTCGCGGCCGGCGACACCGCCCGGCTGCAGGCCGCGCCCGGCGTCGGCAAGCGCACGGCGGAGCGCATCATCGTCGAGCTGCGCGAGAAGGTCGCCGGCAGCGCGCCCGTCCCGGCCGCGATCCTGAACGGCGCCCGCGGGACCGAGGATCCGCGCGTCCTCGCCCGCGACGGCCTGCTCGGGCTCGGCTACACGCCGGTCGAGGCCGACGAGCTGCTCGACGGCGCCGAGGGTGAGCGCCCCGAGGACCTGATCGCCCACGCCCTGCGGACGGCTCGCCGGTGAGCCCCGTCCGCGAAGTCAAAGAGCCCGACCGCCCGCCCCGCGTTCAGGATCCCGAGCTCCTCCCCGACGAGGATCTCGACCGCTCGCTTCGCCCCCGCCGGCTCGAGGACTTCATCGGCCAGGCGTCGGTCAAGGACCAGCTGACCGTCTCGATCGCGGCAGCGGCCAGCCGCGGCGAGGCGCTCGATCACGTCCTGCTGTCCGGCCCACCCGGCCTGGGCAAGACTTCGCTGGCCCAGATCGTGGCCGCCGAGCTCGAAGTCCCGTTCGTGCAGACGGCCGGACCGGCGCTCGAGCGCAAGGGCGACGTGGCGGCGTTCCTGACCGCGCTCGAGCCGCGCGCGGTGTTTTTCGTCGACGAGATCCATCGCCTGCCGCGCGCGCTCGAGGAGACCTTCTACCCGGCGATGGAGGACGGCTGCCTTCCGATCACGATCGGTCAGGGCGCGGGGGCGAGCGTCGTCACGCTGCCGCTCCCGCCGTTCACGCTGATCGGCGCCACGACCAGGGCGGGCCTGATCACGACGCCGCTGCGGGACCGGTTCGGGATCCAGCACCGCCTCGAGCACTACGGACCGGGGGACCTGGCCACGATCGTCCGCCGCTCCGCCCGGCTGCTCGACGTCGCGATCGAAGACGCGGGGGCGCGAGCGATCGCGGAGCGCAGCCGCGGCACGCCGCGCGTCGCCAACCGGCTGCTCAAGCGCGTGCGCGACTACGTCGAGGTCCGGGGCACCGGGGTCGTGACCGGCGAGGAGGCGAGCGAGGCGCTCGACCAGCTCGGTGTCGATCACGCCGGCCTGGATCGCCTCGACCGCGAGATCCTGCGGTCGATCTGCGAGAAGTTCGGAGGTGGACCGGTCGGCCTGTCCACGCTCGCCGTCGCCGTGGGGGAGGAGCAGGACACGATCGAGGACGTGTACGAGCCCTACCTGCTCCAGCGCGGCCTGATCGAGCGCACGCCGCGGGGGCGGGCGGCGACGCGGCACGCGTTCGAGCACCTCGGACTCGAGCCGCCCGGTCCGTTATCGCTCCTCTAGGGCGCCGCCGGAAGGCCTCGATTAAGTCTTAGTGAAGAGCCCCAGGGCGCCGACAGGGTCGGCGGCTATCCTCAGGGCGCCCGAGGAATCGAGCACCGCCCGGCCTAAACCGCCGAGCCCGATTGCCAGGCCCGCTCTTTCGCGCCATGAGTCACGAGCACTACTTCATCTGTCCCCACTGCGGTAACCGTTCGATGGGGACCGACCGCAACGCCGGCTTCCGCCGCGAGGCGCGGGGGTGCGAGAAATGCGGCTTCGCCTACCTGTTCGAGCTGCTGGACGACTATTACCCGGCGCCTAACGCGGCGTTCTTCGCCTGCGACAACGACGGTCGGATCGTCGACTGCGGCCGCGGATCGTTCGAGCTGACCGGCCTGAAGACAGAGCAGGTGATCGGCCGTCCGGTCGCTGAGGTGCTCGGCCTCCGCTTCGACGACGGCTCCGATCACGTCAAGACGGCGCTCGAATGGGAGGTCCGCGTCAAGGCCAAGCCGGTCGAGGTCCACGCCGAGCGAGACACGCCGGCGAAGGCCGTGGCTGACATATTCCCGGCCTATGACGACGAAGAAGGCGGCGTGCTGGTCGTGCTCACGCCTAACAACCACCGGTGAGAACCGATCGTCCGGGCGCGACACGCGAGCCTCGTACCTCTAGCATCCACAACGACGGATGACTGATCGCCAGCGCAATGGCTTCGTCCTGCTGCTCGTCATCGGGCTGGTCCTCGGCTCGCTGATCGTGGTCGCCGGCATCCCCGGCGCGGTGAAGGCCAAGAAGACGGTGCTGGGCCTCGACCTGAAGGGCGGGGTCGAGCTCGTATACGAGGGCCTTCCCAGCGCCCAGAGCAAGGTGACCCCCACCGCGCTGCAGCGCGCGGTCGACATCATGCGCAGCCGGGTCGACCAGCTGGGTGTCGCGGAGCCGGAGATCCAGACCACCGGCGGCAACGAGATCACGGTCGGCCTGCCCAACGTGAGCGATACCTCGCGCGCCGAGCAGGAGGTGGGGGCAACCGCCCAGCTGTACTTCTACGACTGGGAGGCCAACGCGCTGACGCCGAACGGCAAGACGGTGGCCAGCCAGCTGCAGAGTCAGGATCCGACCGCGATCTCGATCAGCCAGGGGAACGGAAGCACGCTCAGCCCGGGGGATCCCGGCGCGGGGAGCACAGGCCTCTATCAGGCGGTGCAGCTGGCCTCAAAGCAGCCGTATTGGGCCAGCTCGACCAACTCTCGGATCACCACGCAGTACTGGATGTTCGGAGCGCCGGGGAGCGCCGCCTGCGCCACCGCAGCCAAGGATGCGGGCACCGTCCCCGTGGCCGGGCAGCACTGTCTGCTCTCGGGCCCGGACGACAGCCTCGACGACCTCAACTCGGGACTTCCCAACGGCGTCACCGCGTCCGAGGGCCAGGTCCTCACGATCCAGCGCGGTTGGGTGGTGCTCGAGGCGGTTCCCGCGGACTTCTCGCATCCGACCCCGATCACCGATCCAAGCGCGCAGTTCTTCGTGCTCAAGGACAACGTCGCGCTGCGCGGCTCGGACATCACCAACCCGCAGGAGAGCAGCGACCCCAGCAGCGGCGAGCCGGACGTCACGTTCGGGTTCAGTTCCAAGGGCAAGACCGAGTTCCAGAACGTGACCGCGCAGATCGCCCGCCGCGGCGCGCTCGTCAGCGGGCTCGGCCAGTCGCTCTACCAGCACTTCGCAGTCGCCCTGGGCGGACTGACCAACCAGCTGATCACGGTCCCGTATATCGACTACAAGACGTACCCGGATGGGATCAACGGCGACAACGGCGCCGACATCAGCGGCAGCTTCACGATCAACTCGGCAACGGATCTGGCCAACGAGCTGCGCCTCGGTGCGCTGCCGATCAACCTCAAGCTGATCTCCGAGGAGCAGGTGTCGGCCACGCTTGGCTCCTCCGCACTCCACAACGGCCTGGTTGCGGGCGCGGTCGGGCTGCTGGTGGTCGCGATCTTCCTGATCGCGTACTACCGGTTGCTCGGGGTGATTGCCGTTGCGGGCCTCGCCGTCTACGGCCTGTACTTCTTCGCGCTGATCAAGTTGATCCCGATCACCCTGACGCTTCCGGGGATCGCGGGCCTGATCCTGACCATTGGCGTCGCCGCCGATGCGAACGTCGTGATCTTCGAACGCGTCAAAGAGGAGATCCGGGCCGGGCGCTCGATTCGCCAGGGGATCGCCACTGGTTACAAGAAGGGCCTGACCGCGATCATCGACGCGAACGTGGTCACGATCATGACCGCGTTCATCCTGTTCGTGCTGGCCACGGCCGACGTCCAGGGATTCGCGTTCACGCTCGGCATCGGCACGTTCGTGTCGCTGTTCACGGCCGTGATGGCCACGCAGGCGATTCTCTCCACGATGGGCAGCTCGCGCGCGATCAGGCACAAGTCGGCGCTCGGAGCGGGTGGGGAAAAGCGGGCGTGGCGGTTCGACTTCATGGGCGCCTCGAAGTACTTCTTCACGATGTCGGGCGTGATCTTGACCATCGGGGCGCTGGCCATCGGCGGCCGGGGACTGAACCTGGGAATCGACTTCACCTCCGGCACGCGGATCACGGTCGGGCTCGAGCAGGCGGCCACCCAGCACCAGGTCTCCTCGCTGATCAGCTCTCTGGGAATCTCCAGCCCGACGGTCCAGAAACTCACGGGAGACAAGACGTTCGGCGCGAACGCCTACCAGATCTCCTTCAAGAAGCTGCCGAGCGGGGGGCGGGCTGAGGTCGAGAACGCGCTCCAGAACAAGTTCGGGATCGCCGACAGCCAAAAGGCCTTCTCGTACACGTCGGTCGGGCCGACGTTCGGGAGCGCGGTCGCGGACAGCGCGGTGATCGCGATCATCGCGTCCCTGCTCGTGATCTGCGCCTATGTCGCGCTGCGTTTCGAATGGAAGTTCTCGATCCCGGTGATGATCGCGCTCGCGCACGACCTGCTCATCACCACCGGCGTGTACGCGCTGACCGGGCGGCAGGTCACCGCTGACACGGTCGCCGCGCTGCTGACCATCTTGGGCTACTCGATGTACGACACGATCATCGTGTTCGACCGGGTGCGAGAAAACATCCCCAGAATGCCTCGCGCCGCGTTCTCGCAGATCGTGAACCGGTCGATGTCGGAGGTGCTGACCCGGTCGATTGCCACGACCTCGTGCACGCTGATGCCGATCGTCGCGCTGCTCCTATTCGGCGGCACACCGGGTTCCACCGAGCTCACCGACTTCGCCTTCGCGTTGCTGATCGGCGTGGCGTCCGGCGCGTACTCGTCGATCTTCATCGCGTCTCCGGTGCTGATGCACTGGAAGGAGCGCGAGAGCCAGTACCGTCACCGCCGCGCGCGGATCGAGAGCGAGCTCGGTTACGTGCCGGCATACGCTGACCGTGGCGCCGACGTCGAGCCGACAGTCAGGCGTCAGGGCCGCGGCGGTCGTCTGACCGAGCCGCAGCCCGACGGCGTCTCGGCCGCCGAGTTCGAGCAGATGAAGCGCGACATCGCCGAGGAGGAGCAGGAGCCTCGGCACCGCACCTCGACCCTGACCAAGCGGCTGGCTCGCACCTCCGAGGAGGACGCCCCGGCGCCGCCGACCGAGCGTCCGTCGCGAGGGGGGCGTGCATCTCGTCGCGCTGCATCCGACGGTCCCGGTGGCGCAGGCCCAGGCGCGGGTGGCGGTCGCACGAGCGGCACGGGTGGTCGCTCGAGTGGTACCGGCGGTCGATCGAGTGGCACGGGCGGGCGTTCGAGCAGCGCGGGCGGGCGGCCGAGCGCTGCGGGCGGTCGGTCCGGCGCCGATGGCGGTCAGTCCGGCGCGGCCGCGGACCGCGACCGGGCGCGGGACCCGCGGGCCCGGGACGGAGCCGACGGCGCCGGCATTGGAACGCCGCCGCCCGAGGCGGGCAATGGAGCCCCGCCGCCCGACGCCGGGGCGGAGTCCCCGGCCGAGGAGGTCCGTCCGGCTCCCGACATCGCCGAGAACGAGGGCATGGCACCGGCGCCCCAGAAGCGCCCGCCGAAGCCCCGTTCCCGCAACCGCCGCCATGGGAGGCGCCGCTGATGGGCTCTTCAGAGGGCGGTCACTGATATGGGGATGCTGGCCTGGGTCATGATGGGTCTCGCCATCTGGCACTTCACAATCTGGTTGCCCGACCGGTTCTGGGGCGGCATCGTCGGTGCCCTGATCGGTGCCTTGATCGGCGCGGCGCTCGTGGGATGGGCGATTCACGGCTTCTCGATCCCAGGACGGAGCGCGACTCATCTGACGACCGCGCTGGAGGGCATCCCCGGCGCCCTGATCGGGCTGGCGGTCGTCTGGTTCGAGGGCGTCCGGCGAGAGCGGGTTACGGGCATCGGGCCCGAGATGGCCTGAGCGCGGCGCCGATCCAACCCGAGGCGCCGCCGTCAGGCGCGGCCGACCTTCCTCGGTCTGCGCCAACTTTGCAACAGGACTGAAAATTAAGCGTCCCGAGCGCCCGAATCGGCGCTGAAAATCGCCGGTTCCGTCGGGGCCGCCACCTAGGCTGCCCGCCATGCCCGAGGCAGCCCTTCTTCGCTCAGAGCCCGTCGAACCTCCCCGCTCGGACGTCGCGCTGCGGGTTGTGCCGGCCCCGCCGCCGGTCGCGCCGCGGCTCGAGGTTCCCGCCTACGACCTCGGGGCGGCGCTGGTACTGCGCCGCGAGCTCGGCATCAGCCACGTGCTGGCCCAGGTGCTCGTCCGCCGCGGGATCATCGACCCGGTCCAAGCGCGAGCCTTCCTGGATCCTCGGGAGGCGCACGATCCGACCGCGTTCTCCGGCATCGACCGCGCGCTATCGGTGATCGAGCGGCACATCGAGCGGGGCAGCCGCATCGTCGTCCACGGGGACTACGACGTGGACGGCGTCTGCGCCACCGCGATCATGCTCCGCGCCCTGCGTGCCCGGGGCGCGGATGTCGGGTGGTATCTGCCCGATCGTCTCCTCGACGGGTACGGATTGTCGCTGGGCACGGTGAGCCGACTGGCCGAGCGCGGCACCGGCCTGTTGGTCACGGTCGACTGCGCGATCACCGCCGTGAGCGAGGTCGCGGCGGCCCGGGAGGCGGGACTCGAGGTGGTCGTGTGCGATCACCATTCACCTCGCGCCGACGGCGCGCTGCCCGAGTGCGAAATCGTCCATCCGGCCGTGTGCGGCTATCCGTGCCCGGAGCTGTGCGGCACCGCGGTCGCCTACAAGGTGGCCCAGGCGCTCGGAGCGGTCACCGCCGACGAGCACCTCGAGCTGGTCGCGCTGGCGACGGTCGCCGACCTGATGCCGCTCGTGGGCGAGAACCGCAGGCTGGTGCGCGAGGGCCTGACCGCGATGTCGCGCACCTCGAACCCCGGGCTGCGCGCGCTGATGGCGGTCGCGGACGTCGATCCGAGTTCGCTCGGCACGCACGCGCTCGCCTTCCGCCTGGCTCCGCGCATCAACGCCGCCGGCCGGCTGCGCCGCGCCGATGCCGGCCTGGAGCTGTTGTTGACCGAGGACGAGCACCGAGCGGCGCAAATCGCCGCCGAGCTCGACCGGGTCAACGCCGAGCGGCGCGCGGTGGAGCAATCGATCGTGTGGGAGGCCGAGGCCCAGGTGGCCGCTCAGGCCGGCCGGCGCTCCTACGTCCTGGCCGGGGAGGGCTGGCACGCCGGCGTGGTCGGGATCGTCGCCTCGCGCGTGGTTGAGCGCCACCACCGGCCGGTGGTCGTAGTCGGGCTAGACGGGGAGGAGGGGTCGGGCTCGGCGCGCAGCATTCCCGGCTTCGACCTGCTCGGAGCGCTGCACGCCTGCGCCGAGCATCTCGAGCGCTATGGGGGACACCGTGCGGCGGCGGGGATGACCATCCACCGTGACCGGATCGACGCGTTCCGCGAGGCGCTCGAGCGCCATACCGAGGAGGTCCTGCCCGACGAGCTGCTCGTCGCGCGCGAACGCGTGGACGCGATCGCGTCGGGGCGCGAGCTTGGTCTCGACCTGGCCGAAGAGCTAGAGCGGCTCGAGCCGTGCGGGATGGGCAATCCGCGTCCGCGGTTGCTCGTGCCCGGCGCGCGGTTGAGCGACCTGCGTCCGATGGGGGAGGGCCGGCATCTGCGCTTCTCGGTCGGCTCGGGCGGGATCAGCGCGCGGGCGGTGGCGTTCGGGTGTGACGGGCAGCTCGGGGTCGAGCCCGAGCAGCCGGTCGACGCCACTTTCCGCCTCGAGCGCAACTTCTGGAAGGGGGCGGTCGAGCCGCGCCTGATCCTTGGACACGCCCGGCCGTGTACGCCGGACCCGATCGAGGTGCTGGGGGAGCCGGACGACTATCTGCCGGCGGTGCTCGACGCCTTCGACCGCGAACCAGCCGAGCCGGCGCCCGTGGTCGCTCGCACGCGCTCGGTTCTCGACCGCCGGGACCACAGTCCGCTCGCCGTGCTGGCCGACGCGCTCGCGGTGAGTGGGCCGATGCTCGCCGTCTGTGCGCATACGCGGCGGCGGCTCGCCGGTCTGGAGGAGCGGACCGGAGGGTTCGCCCTGATCTCCTACCACGCCCTCGGGCAGCACCTGTCGATCGCCGGGCGCTTCCCCCACCTGGTTGCACTCGATCCTCCGGCCACACCGGCGCAAGCGGCGCTGCTTGACGCCGGGCGCGGTTATACCCACTTGGCGTGGGGCGAGCCTGAGCTACGCTTTGCACAGCAGATGCACGAGTTGGAGTACGGTCTCCGTGGTTCGCTCGTGGCTCTCTACCGGGCCCTCAGGGCGCGGGGGAGGGTGGCCGGCGAGGAGCTCGAGCACCTGCTTCGCGGAGATGGTTTGCAGGGTCGACCGGCACATCTGGCGGCTCGGCTGATCAGGGTTCTCGCGGAGCTGGAGCTCGTCAGCCTCGACCGGGATCTGCCGGCCCTGGCGATCGCAGGTGACGCCCCGACCGCGCTCGAGCGCTCGCCGGCGTACAGGGTCTACACCCAGCGGTACGAGGACGGACGACGATTCCTGAGCAGCGCAAACCATCTTCCAGGAGGCTGAGCCGGACCCGCAAGGACGGAGCGAGCGCCGCACCGGGTGAGGACGGCAATGGCTCCGCACTGTTCGCCACCTCGCGTCCGCCGGTCGACCGCGTAGCGCATCCCGACGGGCACGCCGACGTCGCTCGCATCGAGCTGACCGAGACCGAGCGGCGACTGCTCGGAGACCTGTTCGCGATCGTCGAAGAGCACGCCCACGAGTCGGCGCTGCCGATCGACCGCGACCGGGTCGAGGAGGCGTTCGTGTACTCGTGCGTGCACCACGCCGACCAGCGCCGGCAGTCCGGCGAGGATTTCATCGTCCACCCGGTCGGTGTGGCCAAGATCTGCGCCGGGATGCGGCTGGACACCGAGACGCTCTGCGCCGCGCTCCTGCATGACACGGTCGAGGACACCTCGGCGTCGCTCGAGGAGGTGCGCGACGCGTTCGGTGAAGAGATCGCCGGCCTCGTCGACGGCGTGACCAAGCTGACCGGACTGACCTTCCAATCGCGCGACGAGGCGCAGGCCGAGAACTACCGCAAGATGATGGTGGCGATGGCCACCGACATCAGGGTCATCCTGATCAAGCTGGCCGACCGCCTGCACAACATGCGGACGATCTCGGCGATGACCAAGCAGAAGCAGATCGAGAAGGCGCGTGAGACGCTCGACATCTACGCGCCGATCGCCCACCGGCTCGGTATCCACGCGATCAAGTGGGAGCTCGAGGACCTCGCCTTCCAGACTCTGCACCCGCGCAAGTACAACGAGATCAAGGGACTGGTCGCTCAGCAGCGCGCCGAGCGCGAGCGCTACGTCAACCAGGCCGCGGTCTACCTGAGCAAGGAGCTCGAGGAGCTGGGCATCCACGCCGAGATCTCGGGGCGCGCCAAGCACTTCTACTCGATCTACGCCAAGATGACCAAGAAGGGGCGCGAGTTCAACGAGATCTACGACCTGACCGCGATGCGCGTCATCGTGGGCTCGGTCAAGGACTGCTACGGCGCGGTCGGGGTGATCCACTCGCTGTGGAAGCCGCTGCCCGGACGGTTCAAGGACTTCGTGGCCATGCCCAAGTTCAACATGTACCAGTCGCTGCACACGACGGTGATTGGACCCGAAGGCCGGCCGCTCGAGATCCAGATCCGTACCCGCGAGATGCACGACTTGGCCGAGTACGGAATCGCCGCCCACTGGATGTACAAGGAGAACGGGAGCCCCCGCTCGGGCGACGGCGCCGGCGTTGGCGGGTCTGGATCCGACGGCAAGCTCAAGTGGCTGCGCTCGCTGCTGGACTGGCAGCAGGAGGAGTCCGACCCGCGCGAGTTCATGGAGACCCTGAAGGTCGACCTGTTCGAGGACGAGGTGTTCGTGTTCACGCCCAAGGGCGAGGTCAAGTCACTGGCCTCCGGCGCCACGCCCCTGGACTTCGCCTACGAGATCCACACCGACGTCGGTCACCGCTGCGTCGGCGCCAAGGTCAACGGCAAGATCGTCCCCCTGTCCTACCAGCTGCGCTCGGGCGATATCGTCGAGGTGCTGACCTCCAAGCGCGAGCGCGGCCCCTCGCGGGACTGGCTGGCCCTGGTCAAGACGACCCGGGCGCGGAACAAGATCAAGGCCTGGTTCAAGGCCGAGTCGCGCAAGGACTCCGAGCACAGCGGTCGCGAGCTGCTCCAGGACGCGCTCAAGAAGCAGGGGCTGCCGGCCCAGAAGATCGTCGGCTCACCGCTGCTGGCCGACGTCATCCGCGAGATGGGCTTCCGCAAGGCCGACGACTTCTACATCGCCCTGGGCGGGGCGAAGATCTCGCCCAAGGTGGTCGTCAACAAGATCATGCAGCGCCTCAAGCAGGGGGAGGCCGCGGAGTCAGAGCCGACCGCCGCCGACGACCTGCTCAAGACGCGGCGGCGGCGCTCGCGCGCGACCACGTCGTCCTCGCGGTTCGGCATCTCGGTCGAGGGGATCGACGAGGTGATGCTGCGCATGGCCAAGTGCTGCCGGCCGGTTCCCGGGGATCCGATCGTCGGCTACATCTCGCTCGGTCGCGGAATCACCATCCACCGCGAGGACTGCCCCAACGTCGCCGTGCTGCGCAAGGACCCGGATCGGTTCACCCCGGTGTCCTGGGACGGCGATCCGGAGACCTCCTTCCGGGTCGAGATCGAGGTCGACGGGTGGGATCGCCATCGCCTGCTCGAGGACATGTCGAGGACCTTCGCCGAGGCGGGCATCAACATTCTCGAGGCGCGCTGCATCGTCAACCACCCGATGGTCAAGAATCGGTTCGTGGTCGAGGTCGGCGACACGCGCTCGCTCGACCAGGCGATCAGCCGGCTGCGCAACATCGACGCCGTGTTCGACGCCTACCGGGTGACGCCGGCGGCGGCCTGAGGCGGCAACCGCCGAGAATCCTCTAACTCCCGGCAGTCTGGCGCCGCCGACCATCCCGATGAGCCCATGGGTGTAATCCACCGCCGGTCCTCCGCCGGCGGCTGGGACGGTGTCGAGCCCCAGGCATACACCGACCCGTCATCCGCGGGGGTGCGAAGGCACGAGCTGATCGGCGAGGCCGAGGGCGCCAGCGAATATCGCGTTCGCTACTTCGAGGTGCCGGTGGGTGGCCGGACCGCCCGCGAGCGCCACGCCCACGATCACGGTGTCGTGATCGTGTCGGGCCGGGCCCGCGTGACGCTCGGCGAGGAGAACCACGAGGTGAGCGAAGGGGATGTGGTCTACGTCGCCGGCGACGAACTGCACTGCTTCGAGACGCTTGGCGACGCGCCGCTGGGATTCGTCTGCGTGGTTGGTCCCCGTACCGCCTGATCGGTGATCGAGGTCGGCGGCGCCTCAGCGCGCCGGGCCGTCGCGCTGGGGCGGCGTCACCCGCACAGTCCGCGGCCGGGCTCCCCGGATCTTCGAGATGACCACCGCCTGTCCCGTACGCAGCGTCTGGATCACGTTCGGGTCGACGATGAACCGCTCGACCTGGCGGCGCGTTCCCCGCCCGGTGTCGTAGCCGCCGAGCAGTCCACCACCGGTCTGGCGCGTCTCGTCCCACACCGTCTCGGTGCCGGCGATACGGGCCAGCGTCCGGGCCGAGTCGGGCACCTCCTGGCGGTGAACGATCTTCACCGCGGTGACGCCGAGGACCAGGTCTTTCAGGCCCACGCCGGCGCGCTCGAGGTCGACCAGCTCCTGCGTCGCGACGAACACCGGCATCCCCGCCTCCCGCCCCCGCGCCAGCAGCGCCCCCACGAGGTCGCTGTTGATCGCCGAGAACTCATCGATCCCGATCATCGCCGGCGCGGCCGGGGTCCCCCGCGGGGGGTCGGCCAGGCGCACCCCGGACGCCGTGATCAGATCCTGCACCGCGAGGGTTCCGATCTGCGCCGCGAGCTGTCCGTAACGGCTCGCGTTCAGGCTGAACACGACCACCTCGGGGCCGGTCAGCGCCGACCGCAGATCGACCGTCGCCGCCGAGGCGTCGCCCGCCGGCGCGAGATACGGCCCCACGTGCGACTCGGTGAGGATGGCCAGACGGGTCTGGAGTCCGCGGATTGCGCTCAGCTGATCGGAGGTGAGACCGGCCCGATAGTCCTGGACCCGCTCGCGAAACGGACGATCGACGCCTCGCAGGACACCGGTCAGCCGGGCCGGATCCATCAGCTCGACCACCTTCTGTAGCGTCGGCGGCCGGTCCGGGTCGGCAGCGGCCAGGACCTGGAGGACCGTCTGGACGTAGCGCTCGGCGGCGCGCATGTAGTGCGGCTCGGTGAAGCGCTCGGTGCGGATCAGCTTGTCCTTCAGCTCGGTCGCGTTGCCGTGGGCGAGCGGGTTCCAGTGCGCCCCGCCGTCGAGCGTCCACACCTTGATCGGACGGCCGGCGGCCGCCGCCGCGGCCGCCAGCTCGCGAATGAACGCGGGCGACCCCTTCATGTCGATCGCGACCACCGGTCGCCCGCGTCGGACCTGGTCGGTGAGGATCCGCAGCAGCGTCGTCGTCTTGCCGGCGCCGCTGGCGCCGACGATCAGCCCGTGGGCTGAGAGCTCGTCATAGCCGAGACGCAGCAGCCGCCCGCGACGGTCGACGCCGAGCACGATCCCGTCCTGGCGGCGCGACGGGCGCCTCAGCCGGGCACCGATGAAGCGGATCGCGCGAGCCGCCGCGACGGCGAACATCAGGCCCAACACCGCCGTCCCGACCGCCGCTGGGAGCAACAGGAGGACGACGAACAGGGCCAGCACCAGCCTGCGCCGCAGCTCGCTCCCGGGCGCGGGCAGCCTCACCGCGCCACCCCGGAAGCGCGCTCGATCGCCAGCCGACTTGCCACCGGGGGCAACGGGACATCCAGCCGGACCCGCTGCAGGTGGACGAGGTCCGATACGCCAAGCTTGCGCGCCGCGCGCTCGACGCTCCGCGCCACCCCAGCGCTGCGCACCAGGTAGACGACGCCGGCGATCCGGGGGTCGGCTCCGTATGCGGACAGGATCGACTCGAGTTTCGGGCGGTGCTTAGGAGAAAGCTCGAGCTCGAGCGCGACCCAGCGGCCGTCGGCCGTGCGCAGCAGCAGGTCCGGGTAGTGGAGCCGGTCGAACCCGTGCGCTCCAGTCCCGCCGCGCCTGACACCCAGGAGCTCGCGCGGGTGCGAGTCGTGATCCGCCGCGCCGTCCCGCGAGCGAAGTGTCCGCTCGGCCAGGATCTCGCTGAGCGGGCCGAACGTCCCGCGCCGGGCGGCCAGCCACAACCACGCCACCCCGATGTCGTGCTCATATGTGTGCAGGTCGAGGCGAGGCGTGGGGAGAGAGCTGCCCAGCGCCCGCAGCCCGGCCGGCCTGATCAGGTACATCGGCGGCCGGCGGCTGAACACCGCCGCCGGCCTGACGTAGCCGCCCTCGGCCAGCTTGTCCAGGCGACGGGTCGCGGTCAGCGGGGTGACGCCGAATAGGGCCGCGGCGTGGTCGGGCAGCACGAAGCGGTGCTCAGAGAGGAACGCCAGCAGCTCGAGATCGGTGGCGGTCAGGGAGACCGGGTGTGGGGCGCGCACCGAACGGCTCGGGGCGGGACCGTTCGGAGCGGAGCCGCTCGGCGCGGGACGGCTGGGGACGGGAGCGTCCACGGCCTACAGAGCCTGCAGCGGCGGATGTTCTCCCCCCGGGACCCCGCCGATCGGAGGTTGGTCAGAGCCCGGGGTGGGGCAGCGAACTCGTGTTGACGACCTGGAAGTCGCGTCCGGTCAGCCGGTCGAGCAGGTGCAACGCGCTGTTGTTCCACCCCTTGTTCGGCGCGCCCGAGATGAACCAGGGCGAGCCGTTATCGGCCAGGATCATGCCGTAGGTCTTTAGCGCCTGGGCCACGATCCGGGCCTGGTAGGGGAGGCCCGAGATGTTGACGCTCGCCTTGAGTCGGACCCGGAGGCCCATGGGCGGGAGATTCGGGCCACTACAGGTGGAGGCCTCGTGGCGCGCCGGGTAGACGTAGCGGGGCGCCGTGCACGGCGCGGTGAACCGCAGCGCGTGATCGATGCTCCCGGCGGCGACCTCGGAGTACCGGGCCAGGCCGGGGAGGATCGGCAGGCCGGCCGCGTCAGCCGACGTCCACCCGGCCGGACGCAGCTGATCGGAGCGCAGGTTGAAGATCGCGCCCGAGCCGGCGGTCCAGTAGCGCCCCCCGTCGTGCGGATAGGCCGCGAACAGCTCATAGTCGGTGCACGTGTCGCGGTCCACCACGATCACGTGGCGGTCGCCGGTCGACGCGTAGCCGCCCTCGATCGGAACGCCCTTCGGAAGGGGATACGGTCCCTTGTCCGACTGCGAGGCGTACTGGAAGTGAACCGGCACCTTCCGCGTGCTCGACGAGACGACGGTGTACGGGATCCCGATCGGCTCGCCGTCGTAGAGCCCGGACCCGAAGTCGGGGTGAACCGGATCGTTCACGCCGATGCTCGCGATCAGCTGGGCCGAGTTGTTCGCCACCGGGAGCTTGTCGACCGGCTGGTTCCACGGGTTCTCAGCGGGAAAGATCGGGCAGTTCGGGGCTGCCGGGAGAGGGTGGGCCGACACCAGCGCCGGCGCCGCGATCAACGTTGCTGCGCCACACGCGACGAGTCCGGCGCCAACGATCGCCAGCCGCGGCAAGGGTGAACTAAGTGGTCGGCGACGCCTCACGGCGGCGCCTTTAGGAAACCACGGCCAGCCCGTTCGGCATCACGCCGAACGTGGCCTGGGCCACATCGCCGATGTAGTCGCCGTCGACCTGGAGAGGCAGCGGTCGTTCGTCGAGCGAACCGACTCGCAGCCCGCGCAGGCCCGAGAACGGGTGGACGTGCCGATGACGCGTCACGCGGAAGCGGCTCGAGAGAGCTCGCGCGATGATGGTGGGCACATCGACCGGGCGCGCGCGCTGGAGCACGAGGCCGGCGAGATCGCCGCTTTGGAGGCTCGCGCCCTCACCCATCTCCACCGGGCGGTCCCCGAAGTAGGTGTACGGCGTGGCGTTCTGCACGATCACGGTCACGCCGGCGACCCTGTCGCCGCCCAGCTCGGCCTCGAGCCGGGGGGGATGGACCATGTAGCGCCGGGTGAACGTCCGGACGCTGGTCCACGTGTAGTACCACTCGCCGAACCGCGCCTTCAGATGGGGATGGGCATCGACGCTTTCCACGACGCTCGCGTCCAGCCCAAGGCCGGCGGAGAAGAGGAACTTGCGGTCGTTCACCGAGCCGATGTCCACCCGCCGCGGATGCCAGTCGTCGGCCATCAGCAGCAGATGCTCGGTGGCGTCCACCACGTCGGTCGGGATGCCGAGCATCCGGCAGTAGACATTGGCGCGTCCGCCCGGCAGGCAACACAGCGGCGTGTTCGAGCCGGCCAGGCCGTTGGCCGCCTCGTTGACCGTCCCGTCCCCGCCGAACGCCACCACGACGTCGTAGCCCTCCCGAGCCGCCTCCCGCGCGAGCACGGTGGCGTGGTTGCGGCCGTCCGTGTCGATCGCGTTGACTTCGTAGCGACCGCGGAGCGCATAGACGACGAGGTTCTTGAGGCGATCCGAGACCGTGGTCGCGTACGGGTTGACCACGATCAGCATCCGCCGGCTCGGCGCGCTCTGGCCGAGAGCCAGCGTCGCCTCGAGGCGCTCGAGCGGATCAGCAGAGGTAGCAGCCATGGCGACCGTTGAACACCGTCGTCGAGTCGGCGTTACAACCCCGCCGACTCGTCGAACCGAGAGCCGGCGACTTAAGACCCCTCGAAGTCTGACGAATGTCTGGATATAATTCGGCCGACATAGCTGTACGCATCAAGAGGGGTGGAGGGACTGGCCCTATGAAACCCCGGCAACCTCCCGCAAGGGAACGGTGCCAATTCCATCAGGCTCCAACAATAGGCCTGGGAGATGTGGATAGGGCAGGTTCTCTCCAAGACCTCCGACCCGGACCACTGACCCCGGCGGAGGTTTTTTCATATATGCCGCCAGAGTCTCTGCTGTGCAAGGAATGTAAGGCAAGCTATCCGCTCGACGCGCGCTACGTGTGCGAGCGCTGCTTCGGGCCGCTCGAGGTCGCTTACTCGCCTCGGTCCGATGACGACCCGGCCGCGCTGCGCCGGCGGATCCAGGCGGGTCCGCACTCGCTGTGGCGCTACAGCGATTTCCTCCCCGTGCAGGCTCCGCCTCAGGGCGTGCTTCCCGCCGGGTGGACGCCGCTGCTGCGGGTCGATCGGCTCGCCGAACAGCTCGGGCTGCGGGAGGTGTGGATCAAGAACGATGCCGCCAACCCGACCCACTCGTTCAAGGATCGCGTCGTGTCGGTGGCGCTGGCCCGGGCTCGCGAGCTGGGCTTCCAGACCGTCGCGTGCGCGTCGACGGGCAACCTCGCCAACGCGGTGGCCGCACACGCCGCGGCGGCCGGCCTCGAGTCCTACGTGTTCATCCCACACGACCTCGAGGAGCAGAAGGTGCTCGCGACAGGCGTGTACGGGACCCACCTCGTCTCCGTACGCGGCAACTACGACGACGTCAACCGTCTGTGCACGGAGCTGTCGGCCGAGCACGAGTGGGCCTTCGTAAACATCAACATGCGGCCCTACTACTCCCAGGGGTCCAAGACGCTCGCGTTCGAGACCGCCGAGCAGCTCGGTTGGGAGCTGCCCGACCGCGTCGTCGCGCCGATCGCCTCGGGCTCGCTGTTCACGAAGATCGCGCGCGGGTTCGAGGAGTGGATCGAGGCCGGGCTGCTCGCGGGCAGCCTGCCCACGTTCAACGGCGCCCAGGCCCGCGGCTGCTCCCCGGTCGCCACCGCCTTCGAGGACGGCCAGGACTTCTGCCGGCCGGTCAAGCCGGACACGATCGCCAAGTCGCTGTCGATCGGGAACCCGGCCGACGGACCCTACGCCCTCGACCTGGCCCGCCGGACGGGCGGGTCGATCGACGCCGTGACGGACGAGGAGATCCGTGAGGGCATCAAGCTGCTGGCGCGGACGACCGGGATCTTCACCGAGACCGCCGGCGGCGTGACCGTGGCCGTCCTGGCCAAGCTTGCCGCCCGCGGCGACATCGATCCCGACGAGCGCGTGGTCGCCTACATCACCGGCGAGGGTCTCAAGACCCTCGACGTCGTGCGCGGGATGTTCGAGCGCTGGGACATCGAGCCCACGCTGGACTCCTTCGAGCAGGCCGCTCAACGTGTCGTCGCGGTCGCGTGATATGACTGAGCGCGCGATGGCAGTCACGGTCAAGATCCCAACCCAGCTCCGAGCCGCCACCGACGGTGAAGCGACGGCGAGCGTCGACGGCTCGACGGTCGGCGAGGTGCTCGACGCCCTGTACGAGCGCTACGGCGAGTTGCGCAGCCGGATCGCCGAGGACGGCGGGCTGCGGCGCTTCGTCAACGTATACGTCGGCAGCGAGGACATCCGCTTCCTGGACGGCCTCGAGACGCCCGTCTCCGATGGCGACGAGGTGACGATCCTGCCGGCGGTCGCCGGCGGCTGATCGCCCGGCCGTTCCCTCCCGCACGTGCGATTTCCGCCATCAGCGGCCGCCCCGGTCGCTGATGACGGATATTGCCTCTGTAACCGGCAGAATCCGGTCGCTAAGGGTTCGTGAAAGAATTAGTGGCAGG
>Ga0335072_10000590_pt1 | contig 67736 bp, 63 predicted proteins | sample Lox_Sample_21_FD_206725 | JGI IMG/M metagenome (GOLD analysis project Ga0335072, IMG submission 206725) | Soil microbial communities from Loxahatchee National Wildlife Refuge, Florida, United States - Lox_Sample_2.1 | ecosystem: Environmental > Terrestrial > Soil > Wetlands | place: USA...
CCTGAAGCGACTGCTTAGAAACTCTTGGCAGCCTAGGTGCAGTTGTCACATTCATCACAGCAGAGCAGGTAAAATTGAAGTGACGAGCGTTGGATGAGCACGAAGCAAAACGCGTTGACGGGTGAGTGTGTTGCTATGACGCGGTTATTTCACGACGCAAGAATTGGCCAGAGTGGATTTGAGCTATACCCTTTAAGGAGTAGTGCTAGACTTCTACCCGTAATCACGCGACCGGTTCCCCCGTCAAAACAGTGTTGTGAAATCCACACTCTCTCACCCCATCGAACTTCTAAATCGGGTTGGGTCTCAATCTTTCTGGTTCCGCGAAATCGTTCTAGCTTTACTCTCCATCTTGGGCTTTGACGTCGGCGCCCTTGTTCTCATGGCTTCGGTACTTACTATGATACCGCCTACAGCGCATTGCCGTACGGTCCACTGCACCGCGCGGCGTTGATCGTTTAGGCAGCCAATGAATGCGCAACCATCCACATGAGGGGACTAAGCGAGCTGTTAATTTCTAAAGCTCACCTGATTGCCATAGGTCCCGTTGAAACAGGTTTGGTTTGATGGCGACTACACTCTGATCGGAAGAGGCAACCAAACCAACTACGCAATTCCCAATGTCGCTCTGGCCTGGATGATAAAGCTGCTGATCGCAGTGCTTGACCAGGAAGAGGCTGGCCCCGACTCAGGTATATATCCTTCAGCAACGTCAATCTCCAAGTCTAACTACCTACTCCCTTCTCTAACAGGTAAACTTGTCGACAATCCCATCGACCCAGTCAACAAACTCGACCTTGGGGAACCTCGTACAGCTACCCAACACTGCCGCGTCGACAAAAGTCCACCCCCCCCCCAGCTAGTCATTCCCAACGAGATAGTGTACGCCTCAGTCCGCCGCCGCTTCTGGTTGCACTAGCATTATTCTGGCTAGCTGTTTTCATCCCTGCATTCATACGCCACAGCTCTGTGGTAAATTATCACCAAGCCAACTTCGTCCTAAAAGACCGAGAATCCAAGGTTGGACAGAATCACGATTTTTTTTCCCAGTCGTACCTGTTTCCCCATGTGAACTACGAATATCGTACTTACAACACTGGGAATCTCATGTGGCGACAAGGCCAGAGGTGCACACGCATGATGGTCAATGAATACCGACTCCGAATGTTCCACGTCTGCTCACGTTATGGCACAGCCTCTGAGACAGCTGTATCCCGATCCCAAGTCGACATCAGACGGTACTGCCAAAGCTGAGTACGTTACGCGCCCTTCTTACGTGGCTCTGTTAACAACTTCAAGCATCATTGCCGTCCATGGCCTCAATCCTCGAAGCAAGAAAGACACTGACCACGCTTGGGATACATGGTGTACTCCTGCCTTTGGCTCCGCGACGACCTACCTCAATACATATCCGAATCACGAATCTTCCTCTACGAGTATAACTCGACGACTATGTTATATGTCAAACTGCGGATGGAGGTGTAAAACTCGTGTGTCGATTGAATCTATGGAGGATGGAGCTCTTTAAGTACATGAAAGTTTGCCAGGCAGCAATGGCCCACGCAGGCACACTGTCGCCACTGGGCACCTCTAGTCACACCTAGGCACCAGTCTGACAGAAAGAGTAGCGGAGGAGGGCATACAAGCTGGGCGTGAGGGAAAAGATGTTCCAGCGAAGGGGGGGATCGACTGAGAGCTTTATAGGCAAAAGACGGCGCTCTTTTCGGAGGATATAAGCCCTCGATCCTGGCCCCCAAGCGGCTCACGATGTCAGGACTCCTATGTGCCGTATCGACTCGCTGCCGTGTTGCGATCCTGAACTACTACGGTGAGGCATTTTCTCCATTGGCTCCCTCGCGCTCTCATGCCAACCGTTGTCAAACTCCCCTTTCGCCAATGAGATTTTCAAGCCTGCTTCCGCGAACTGCTGCGCTTTCCTTGAGTGGAGCGCCGGCCGAGCGTGCGGCATTTTCTCCCTCTGCACGCAGTCAAAGCAGTGGGTCTGCATCGCCCACCACCTGCTGCCTGGTGAGACACCACTGTGATATCAGTCTCCTCCTATTTATCCTGCGGCATTTTTGCAATTGGCCCTTGGACTCTGCCGTGGGGTTATCAGTAGCGCCGGTTTACTGTTCAGTTGATCTCCAGCGGTAATTTTCGTATTGGGTAGGGGGATATCCTCTCACTTAGGGTGAAGGAATCGTGCCGCCTGCGTTTTCGACGGCCGCGGACTTCCCTCATTGGCGACGCCGAGGTTCTAGACCGCGACAGAAGGGCTCTAGGGCTCGCATATGCACCCGAAGCGTCGAGGAGGGGGGAGGAAGGCAGTGAAGACGCCCGTTGAGGTCGTCCTCGGCATCTCTCCGTACAGGCCAGGCCGGCGAGATGCCTAGCCTCGACAGCCTCAGGCAATAATCGACGTCATCATGGCGTCGTTATTGGTGCCCGGGTCCGTTCGACGGTGCGGTGTAAGCCAATCGTCGAGGTTCGTCTGGGTCGAGGTGAAACAGGTGGACCGCCCGGAGAAGCTAGGAACGCTGGTCCGGGGGGGCAGTCGGAGCGGCCGAAGAAGGAGAGACAAAGCGGCGTGGTAAAGGTTGACGGTAGGCTGCGAGGTGAGGTGCATTAGCAAGGTGGGCGAGGACGGGGGGTTGTGACGAAGATATAGACGTGAATTCCGCGAAATAAAAGCGGCAGGCGATCGGGGGTCGGCGCTTGACTGGAGCTGGTTTAGGCATCCATTTCACTCGGATTGTAACTACGGAGAAAATAGCTTGGTGTCGAGTTTTCTGGGGTTGAAGCCGATGTGGTTGAGGCAAATTCAGACCTTCACAATGCCTCTGCTTTACATCGACGTGGTACAATTCATTATTGCTTAAAGGCTTCCAGGTGGATTGTGCTACAGATATTCCTCCCTTTTGGTATGAATGGTTTACGAAACATCATCAATGTGCGTAGCGAATGTTTTGGTGGCCTCAAAAGCCGCAATTTATTTCGCAGCTCGTCCCAAGCCCAACACCCTTCTAAAAATAGGCTGTACTTTCCCAATTCCGCAAGCCGCCACCACGCGATCCGCTTTTCGCAGTGGATTACGAGTGTTGCAAACATTTCATTTCGTATCCTCACGTTTCCCTGAAGATGCAGAGTGCTCACGATGTAGCATTGGAAGAGTTCAATCCAGTCCCGCCTGTAAAACTTTCATGCCAATCGATTGGCCACTTACAGATTACTGAGAGTGCATGTAATGCTGATATAACCCCCCCAGTGGTGGTGTCTGCTCTGTTCCCTTAGTCCTATCTGCCGTCATCGTTCGATTGTCATACACTGTCTCGCCCTAATAGACTTCTTGACTACTTATTCTAGCTCTTTCCCACCATCCACTGCCACCTGCTACAGCGCTCCATTCCCCAACAATCCATCGACACCATGCAACGAGTCCAAAGCCAACAGGCCGTTCTCTGCAACTTATCCTCCTCTACCGAGTCCATGGCGGCCTCCGTCGATCGCGATTACGCTCAACTAAATTCTCAAAACGTCGAAACCCGACATCACCGGCCCGAGCTCTCCCTGGCACACTGGTGTCACGAGGTCCACCGTGCTCAGAAAAGTTCGCACTGGTGGTGTAACGGCTGTTGCCCCAGAGCAGAGCCTCGATCTCAGCCTCAATCCCAGTCTTATGCTTCTTCAAGGTCACCAGCCTCGAGTCGCTCATCGCAAAGGTCATAAGCTTGTGACGACCGCATGTCTGACAAGCCCATTTGGCTGTACACGTTCACACATAGTCCCCGGCGCATGTTACGGACGGTTCCTCGGGAGTGGAATGACTAGTGATGCTTTCCAGCTTCGGAACATTGGGAGAGCAATGCTGGGTAAAAAGGGTGGAGGATTCATTGAAATTAGCGCGGCGCAGGTTATTGGGTATCAAAATGGAAGACTACAAGAGCGTGCGATCTCTCTGTTTAGCGGAACTACACAATGTATCAGCACTGGCATATCAAAGACGTTAGAGAACTGTTACGGGACAACAATTTGCCCGTGCTGCACGTGAAAGATGTCTCTGGTGAAAAGCACGGCCCGGTGTTTAGCGGAAATACCGTTTCGTGAGTGATGTCGTCATCGATGCACTCCCCCACGGGTAGAGTTGGTCAAGAATAGATTGCTAGAAGCGGAGATATCTTATACCATTCATTCCCCTTTCTCGCGTCTGCGTTACTTGACCGCCCTGGAAGTCACATTCTCCCTGTAGCAACTTTACTAGGTTCTCACACAGGCTGTGGTAGGAATCTGCCTCGCCGAATCTATCAAAAACTTCGTGTCCGAGCCTACCCAAGAGCATTGCATTTAGAAGACGTCGTGTAACAATGATCTCCGTCGAGCCGATTGCGTCTTTGGTACCCAAGTCGCCAAACCCACCAGCACACCACGTGGGCAGCCCGCCCAGGAGTTTCCAAAATCCCTGGCCTTCATTTGACACCAACAGACAAAGTGGCCTGAGCGCTTTGAAAGCCAAATTCGGCAGAGATCGGCCAAAGTTCATCCCTGTTCCTGGGCGAGAAGAACTCGTGCCAATCAGGACACCGACCTGGGGGGCCGACCAAGATGGCATGAAGGTGACCTGGATCGGACATGCCAGCTTTCTCATCGAGACTACACGAGTTGGCGATGCTTCCAGGGGCGTGCGCATACTGTGTGATCCAGTCTTCTCGGAAAGGACGAGTCCAGTCCAATTCCTCGGACCTAGGCGATACACTCCTACGCCATGCAGTCTGGAAGAACTTCCGGACGTCGACGCTGTGGTTATCTCACACAACCATTACGACCACCTTGACCATGCGACCATCATGCATCTGTACAAGCGAAGGAAGGATCAGATTCACTTCTTTTGCGGGCTGGGCACTGCTTCATGGTTCCGCGGCTGTGGTATACCGGCAGACCAAGTTACTGAGCTGGACTGGTGGGACGGAGTGAATGTAAACGTAGCTGGTGTAGGGACAGTGACGTTGACTTGTACGCCATCTCAGCATATCAGTGGTAGAAGCTTGTGGGATCGTGGGCAACAACTATGGTGTTCATGGGTAATTGTTGCGGAGCAGGCTTCAAAGGCTTCGCGCAGGCTCTACTTTGCAGGAGATACGGGATATCGCACTGTTCCCCAGTCCAAGCTTTCTCATGCCGAAGAAGCCGCCCTCCCCCACTGTCCAGCATTTGCCGAAATAGGTGAACGTCTGGGTCCTTTCAATCTCGCCTTACTGCCAATAGGTCTCTGCCAACCAAGACATTTTATGAGTCCAGTCCATTGCGATCCCTATGACTCTATCTGCATCCACAAAGACATAAGGAGCCAAAGGAGCATTGGAATGCATTGGGGTACTGTCCGGGGCGGAATTAGCGGCGATTGGGAAGATGTGAGAGATCCTCCAAAGTGGTGGCGAGAAGCAGCCGAACAAGCAGGTCTGAAATGGGGAGAAGAGATTGGATTGTTGGATATCGGAGAGACTCTTGTGCTGAAGTGAAGCCCGATCATTAGATCCCGACTCTGGGCTTGCCTTCTATTCCGAGAGAAGCTAAGATATTGCAATACCAGTAAACTAGTGATAGATTCTACTGACCGGACTCCTGGGTCCGTGCTAAGGGCTCTGAGGATACGACTGGATTGATCGTCTCCCCTCAGCAGGTAAATATTCTGGCTGTGGGTCTTAGACGATCCGAGATAGAGGAACGCACTTAGACGATCACGGTTTAGGCAAATGGTCTGGCCCATCATTGTATATTGTGTACAAGGATTTGAAAGCCACAACTGCGCCAGTAATCCGTCATCACCAACTTAACTTCCATCCTTTGCTCCCTCCCCGCCAGCCCTCAGCTTCTCCACCTGCTCGATAAACATCCCTTCGAACTCCTCCTGCTTGAAGACCTGGGCAAACCACATCAGTCCTATCCACACACACCTCACATCTCCACTGTCTATCCTTCTGAGAAACTGAAAACATACCTTGCAAGCATCCAACGCATTTGGCTCCCCGATCCGCGGATCCGCATTGCCAGCCAGGAGCGCGCGAATGACTTCTCGCTCGTTCTTGAACACGGCGCCGGCAAGGGGCGACTGACCGCGGTCGTTGAGACGGTTCGGGTCGGCCCCGTGTTGGAGGAGGAGCGTGACAAGGGGGGCGTGGCCGTGGTAGGAGGATAGCATTATCTGCACAGAATAATGAATAGCCATATAAATGCAATGGAAGGCTCTGGAGGAGCGAGTGACATGACTACCATACAAAGACGGGGAAGGGGGAGGAGCAATATTCTGATCAGACTGGGTAGAATTGAAGACCAGTCATACAGTCCCGAAGCATGAAGTGTTGAGAGAAGCATGCAAGTAGAGGCAATTAAATGGCGAAATAAAGATTCCTCCCTAAGGCCCTTGACGCAGGGAAAAGCCAATGCTGGAAGGATACCTACAAGACTGTCGCCTTTTTCATTCGTCATATTCGGGCTCAACCCTCTTGGTAGTGCTTCCTCAAAGATGTCCATCTGTCCCTTCCGTGCTGCTTCAAATAGTCGTCCGGCCAAGGCAATGGCTTCGGGCGGCAGTTGGTCTGTGGATGTGGGAGGACCTGGAGGTGCTGAATCCATGTCTGTTGAGTATGACTTTTATGGATGTAACACTCTAGCAGCAGTCTTATCACTCTAACCGCGAGTTAAACGGATGATGGATCGAACTTGATCGCCCTGAAACCACGGCTTCTTTAGCTGGCACTGATTACGGATGATTACTGTAACATGGCCTACACAGTAAGCAATTGAAGAGACTTGGCGTCCTTCTCAGCACTTAGATTCATTGGCAAAATGTACAGGCTTTAGTTTCTGGCTCAATGCATAGATTCATTAGAACATGAGCAGAACATAGCGTACCGACCTAGAGCATGAATCTGTCTGGGAGCACGCAAGAGGAGCATGCCGCATCGTCCGCCCAGAGGTGGCACACGCTTCCTAAAAAGGGAACGGAGGGCAGCATACGTTATAGAGTTCGCTCAACCTAAACACGATGACCAAGAATTAAAGTAGTGGAATGGTACTTTCCCAAGACTTCATTCACGGGGATGGCATTCCTCGCTTTATTCAGAGCACTGCCCGCTGAATGCTACGGAGAAGATTCGGTAGCTAAGGTAGCATCTCCGGTAGGACCTTCGCCTGCCAGAGTTAGGCCTCGCTGCAAAACTTGGGACGTTACAATAAAGACAACAACTTTGAAGGAACCATCCGATCTCACTCCTCATCACTTTCAATATATCTCGGGCCGTCTCCATTCCCAGTCCCCGCCGCTGGTGTGGGTGCATCATAACCACTTCCATACGGAGCAGGGGTGGGCGCACTTGCAGCTGGTGTGGGAGCGTCATATCGAGGCGTGGGTGCGTCGAACCGATTGTTCCGCAACGGCTCTCTGTTTGCCCCTTTGGCCGCTGCTGGCGTTGTTGCTTCGTCTCCATACCTTGGCGTCGGAGCCGAAGCCGCTGGAGTAGGAGCACCGCCATACGGAGTTGGGAAATCTTCATGAGTTCTACCGGGTGTGGGCGCATCATATGTCTGTCCAGGAGTTGGTGCGCTTGCTGCCGCTCCTCCCCAAGCTGGTGTTCGAGAGCCAGACGCAGCCGCGGAGCCATATGCTGGAGTGCGTGAGCCAGCTGCGAAGGCGTCAAAGCCACTTCCGCCGTGATCTTGGCCGTATGGTGTACGGGCACCGGATTGCCATGCAGGCGTCTTTGCGCCAGCTCCAGCACCATAAGTGGTTCCACCGTAACTTGTCGTGTTGCCGGCACCACCGTATGCAGTTTGAGACCCAGATTGTGGTTTCCATGCAGGGGTTCGGCTACTGTCAACGCCAGATCCGGCAGACCCAGACCAGGCGGGTGTCCTAGCAGCCGCACCCCAAGCAGGAGTGCGACCACCATCTGCTCCAGTCATTGGTGTTCGTCCGCCCGACCAATCTGTTGGGATACGAGAGGGCGTCGCACTGCCAAAGCCTGTACGAGCTGCGCTCGAGGGGGGTCGAGCACCTCCACCAAAGGCCCGCAGGTCCATCGTCTGTCCAGTAATCGGACTAGATGAATGTTAGCACAGATGCCAATGTCAGATGAGATGAGGAGGGACATACTCCTTGATGGCTAGTGAATCCTTGTCGATATTGACAACCTTGGATTTCGAATGCAGTTCAACTCGAGCAGTTGTGTCTGTTGCGTCCTTTACAATACCAAGCATGCCTTTATACGGTCCTTTGCGAATCGTGACGGTCTTTCCAAGAGTTCTGTCTCTGCCGAATGATTTGGGAGGAGCCATGGCGCTATTTCCATTCATGCCAGTCTTCATTTGCAGCGCTGGGTTCATTTTGCTCAGATCCGGCCCATTGCTAGTCACGCGTGCTCCTTTCGCTGCCAAGGTAACCACATTGACACATCGGGTGACGAAAATACCTGCAGGCGTTAGGCTGTCTCGATAAACAGATGCGGGTCCAACTCACCGGAGTTCTCGATCTGGGTCCGGTTGTTGCAGAAGAGGAAAGATCGATGAATGTGCAGAATAGTTCCCGTTCTCATCTCGCCAGAAGTTTCTCGTATGCTGTCGCCAACTCGAATCTCCGAACCATTTCGGTCTGTGGCAACGGCTGTCCGTCGAGCCTCAATCTTGTTGGTCACCTGCGAAGGGAGAATGGTCCGGACAGAGCCATTTTGGTCAAGGACTCGCATGGATTCGCGATCACCCTTGATGACACAAGCCACGGTAGCCGGACTGCGAAGGTTTTAGCAGAGCTATATGAATGAAAAGAGACTAAACTTACTCGAGTTGCACAAGTTCATGCACGTCATATTTGTTAGCGCCTACATTGCCCCCTGAATCCGTGGCTTCCCGGAGGTCCTTGCTGAAGACGGTGATCTCTTGCATACTCCCATCCACAAGTACGGTCACTCTGTCGTCTTTGATCTTCAAGACCATACCGACTTCATCTTTGTACCTGCTGCCACCCACAACCTTAACGTGATCCCCCTCAGTGAAGCGCTTGCGCAGTCCTTTCATGGGTACGTCCACAATTTGGCCAGTCAAGTCACCTTCTGACACCTTGATCGAGACGATGTTGCCGGAAACTCCTTCCGTTCTCCCAACAATGCCTTTCTGTTCGCCGGTGTAGACTTCGACCTCGTCCCCTGGCATGTAACTTCCATCAGCTGTGTTGTTCCGCAAACTGTGAGCTAGGGACTCCAAGTCAAGCGTTTCTGTGCCATCTGCTGCGACTCGTGTAAGTTTCGTTATCTCGTCTAGTCTCGGGTTTACGTCTTGAGTGATTAAATGCTGTAGTTTATAGTCTTTGATCAAGAAGCCATCCTCGTAGGTTTCATTCTTGTAGTTCCAGGTTCTGCCGGCAAGCCCACGGCCGGGAGCTAGGAACTTGCTATGCTTTTTCTTCGCCTCGCTTTCGCTGAACAAACGCTGAGGCGGTCGTGTTGTGGCTGAGTTGTTCCCGACCGCATTCAGTCGTTTCCGCTTGCCATCGGCCCCAAAGTTGTTGACCAATGGCGAGTTCTTGTCGTCCTCGTCCATGCCGTAAGTCAAACGAGGTACTAGCCTGACCGTCACCTCCAGGCCATTTGATTCTACTTCCTGGATCATCGCGAGATCGCCTTGGTAGAGACCACGCTTGATGCGAACATAGCCATCGCGGACAAGTTCTTGGGATTTTTGGATTCTCAATAGGTCTGGCATCTCTTTGACGGGTACGAGTGTAGGGTTTGTGCGTGGATAGACATTCAATATGCCGTCAAGTGCGGCGTCAACATCAGCTTTCTTCCTTGCCTCGACGAAGATGAAGCCGGCCATTGAGCCTCCCCCTCGCTCGAAGGCAGAGAATATTTTCATCGCTTGTTTCGTGCCAGCTCTCTGTGCCATCTTTGTCGCGATATTTTGAATGACTTCTCTCTCTTTTCCCGGCTTGCACTTGATGCTCCAGATACTGGGATCATCGACACTAGGCATGAGTAAATTCTGGGGAATGAAAGCTCCGCTATTCTGAGCGGTGGGCCGGTTCCTGCCGTATCGCTCTTTCAGTGCTTGTGCGGTTTTCTCAGCGTCCATAGAAGCTTCCATCTCGCGTCGCCGGTCGAGCTCACGATGCCGGCGGTCATCGCTCTCTGTGCCCTCAGGTAGCTGGTCAAGGTCGTCCGGGTGAGTGTTTGCGACGAATCCGTCAATGCCTTCGTCGTCTTCGTCATCTTCGGCATCATCATCTTCATCGACTTCAGCTTCTTCTTCGATGAAGGGATTCAGGCCGCCTCTTCTTCTTCGCTTGCGTGGGCGCCCCGAGATAGCCTCGTCATCATCCTCCTCCTCCTCGTCCTCTTCATCCCCTTCTTCGTCTTCATCGCCCAGATCTTCTCCTTCTCCTTCGTCATCTTCGCCGGGGTCTTCGTCTACTTCATCATCGCCTTTTTCTGGAGGGTCGTTACCATTCAGCCTATCAACACCCTTCTTGTTGGAGCCTGTGTGCCGCGGTACCTCGCCCGGGCGCCGTGAGGGTTGTAGCTTCTCATCTTTGTCCGGCTCAGCATCCCCGTCATCATCTGACCCTGCCGTAGGGATTGGGTTGAAGTCATCATCTTCGTCTTCATCGTCGGAGAAGTTCTGACTCAGAAAGTTAGGTGCGTTCATGGTTTTAAGTTGATGAGGATCGAGCTATTTTGGAAAGTCAGGTTGTTGAACGGAAGCGCAGCTTGCAAGTCAGATGAAGAATGGGCCGAAGAGTGGCCGTAGAATATAAAGGGAACGGTGAGATCCTGGAGGATGTAGACGACATCAAGGGATAGTAGCAAGCGAATTGCTGAACTGCGATATTGCTCGGGCCACTTGCCTGTTTTGCGCCCCTCAATCCAATCGGCAAAAGTTCTTTCACTTTGCTTGATACCGCTTACAATCATGGACTGTGTTTATATCTGGCGCCAGCTGTCACAAGAAATGGTGTGGTAACACAATGAACGTGGTTATGTGACTTTGCAACTCACATAGGGAAGGGCTTTGTTCAGGGCAGCTAGTCGCTTGTCCAAGGCGTTCAGAGCGGGTACCTGCAAAGGAAAACAAGCTGCTATTGTTTCAGGTAAATTGCAACACTACCTATTTCGTGTATTCATACAACCGGTAAGCTACCAGACCGCTACTCTATGGGGTCCTGAATTTCTATAGCTTCATTCCCAAAGCCTTGTGTACCCTCATGCTCTGCCGGATGCTCAAATCCAACATGATCTCTTCACTACCTCCAGGAATGGCATAGGCTCTGACGTCGCGGTAAAGCCGCTCAACCTTGCCGCCCTGGCCACCTCGACTGTAGCTCAGGCCTCCAAAGATCTGGGAAGCTTCTCGGGCACAGAACTCGAACGTTATGGTAGCTTGCGCTTTGAGACTAGCGATGGCACCACCTAGCTTGAGCATGGCTTCCACCTCGCCCATCTTCTCGCATTGGTAAATGCAATTCTCGAGCCAGTTGTAGGATGCTTCGATCTGGCGCGCCATGTGGGCGAGCTTGAGACGAATGACAGGATGATCAATAAGTTTCTTGCCAAATGTCTTCCTCTTATTGGCATATTTCACCGACTCTTCGAAGCAGACACGCGAGAAACGGAGGCACTGGATAATGATACCGATCCGTTCGTGGTTAAAATTTGTCATGATGACTGTCTCGCCGTCAGTGTGACTCGTTGGAAAGTATGTTGTGTTGACTTACCTTTGAAGCCCTGGTTCTCCTTGCCAATCAAGTTTCCGACAGGTACTTTGACGTCTTCGAATGTAATGTAGGTTGTCCCACTGCTCCAGACACCCTGGCAGTCCATCTTGCGGGTGCTCACACCTTCGGAGCGCTCGATGAGGAGTAAACTGACACCGTCCATGCCTGGACCGCCAGTTCGAACAGCAGTGGTGAAGTAGTCGGACCAAATGGCGTTCGTGATCCACTTCTTTTCGCCATTGACGATGTAATGTTTGCCATCTTCCGACAACTTCGCTTCACAGGTCAAGTTTGCGACATCGCTGCCAGCATCTGGTTCAGTGATTGCTAAGCAGATGCGCTTGTCACCGGCCAAGATCCCAGGTACGATTCGTTCCACCAATGCTTTCTTGCCATATTTAACTAGAGGAGGACACCCAATACCAAATCCACCAATCAGGTTCCAGACAAGACCGCCGCTACCAGCCCTTGAGATCTCGTCGGTGACGATCAGCTCGTGAAACAGATCCCATTTTTCGGGCGTTACAGCCTTGACACGATTTGGTGTAAGATGAGCGGGGTACTTGACACCTAGCAAACCGGCAAGGTACCCTCTTTCACCCATCTGCTTGTAGATAGCGTCTGGCACTTTTCTGGCCTCATCCCACTCGGTAACGTTCGGCTCAATTTCACTGTCGACCCATTGCCGGACTTCGTCACGAATGGCGGCATGAGACTCGTTGAAATATGGTGAGTGATACTACTTAACATGTAAGCAAGGTCTCGCTGTCTGTGTATAACGCTGGGGGAAGCACATACTGATTGATACCAAGCTGGATCGGCAAATGGGATTATTGACCCATATGGATCCAGAGCCTCTGATTCTTTTGCATTCGCCGCCGTCGGCGCTGGCGCCGGTGTAGCCTTTACTTTCTTCTCTTTGGGGGGTGGAGTCGCAGGAGGCGTTGGCGGGGCAGCAGTCTTCTTTGTATCCAAGGAACCAACTTGTAGTTGCCCTTTGAATTTCTTCAAGATGCCTTCGTTATGATATTTCCAGAACTGCTTGGATGCATCTTTTCCAGCCACTCGCTGTAGAACTGGATCGGGCGTTAGTTGCACGAACAGCCGTATCTGCGGATTTAGGGATGTGTACTTTTCTTGCCGCCTTGACGAGGAGTCAGTCCAATCAACATTGTAAGGATAGAGGCAAGGAAGACTTACCTGGGTGCTCATCCTGGAACTTGGTAAGGTCGTAGACATCTTCGTCGACGATGATGTAAAGATCGCTCGTCTTGTTATGCGACGCAACTTCAGACTTTGAGAATGATTTTGACATGATTGAGTCGTGTCTGGGTTCTTTGCGAAAGAGAACTGAAGTAGGGAAACCAGGTGTTCAATAGTAGGTGTGAAGGCTCGAAAGGATGGATATAAACAGAGTGAGAAAAAAGACTCGGTCGAGGAGCCGCAGGAGTTTTTCACATGCTCTAGGAAGCGCCCGGCGCGGTCTTACGCTCTGCGGGAATTCGTCGATGCGAGGGATTCAGCTCGGAATGCTCTTCCCCCACGATAATGGTCACGAAATCGGAGTCTCCAGCGAACTAGGATCTCGGGATACTGTTTGATTTCGACCCAGGCTGACCTTACTGGCAGCTGAGAGGTGGTCAAGTGACTGGGCGAGACATGATTTCATCATAGTCCAGCTTGAGGCTGCCGAGGTTCATCTTGCTTGGCAGGATTGCCGATTTTTCGCCGACGCTGCATGTGCTTTGTAGAAATCGCCCCCTGGAAGTTTGGCGCCGAAACATGCCTCATACTTTCCGATAGCAGGACTGCCAGTGTGAGGGTGAAAGCATGGTATAGTGCCAATGGTTGTCATACATTATCTAAAGCAACCAAGCACTGATGTACAATATGCAGTCGGGTAGAACTGTTACAAAAACAGTATGCCCAATGCCCTCGTCCCGACACAGCTAGAAGACGCAAGAACGTGAGTCTACATAATACAAGGCCCCTTCAGCATCGAAAATATGGTCTCAGGATGGCATGCCACCAGTGCGGCCAGTAACTGGAGCAATTGCTTGCGAAACCCCCATCTCTACTCTTCGTCGGCTTTATCCTCGCTTTCAGAAAAGTATTCAAATTCGTTCGGCAACGGAGCCTCTTCTGCTCCCTCTTCGTCCTCATCGACGGCGGTGAGAACACCTGCAGCTGCCGCAGCCCCAGAGCCCGCCGAGACCGGCGTGTGCGGTGCCGGAGCCTCATTCACTCTATCTTGGCCTGTTGATTCTGGGCCAGACGTAGCAGACGGTGCAGGTTTAGCTTCCACCTTCGATGCCTTCAGCTCGAGCGTCTCACGCTCGGCCTCCGGTTGAGTATCGATTACCAGAATAACCCCTCCCGTTGGGCGCTTGACTGGTTCATAGCGTAGGTCAGGGAATGTCAGGTACTTGAGTTGAGCCGGGAGGACGCGAGACATATTTTCTATCTCGTACCCAACCTTCTCCTTCTCCAGCTTCTTCTTCAGGCCCTCTGCAGGGGCGTTGTCCTTCTCGCCCTCTTTTGGTACATCATCCTTTACCGCACTTTCATCGGTCTCCATTTTATCTTCCATTGGCATTTTTGGAGTAACCGGTGTAGGTTGGTCGATGTCCATGCTCTCGCGCCTTTGCTGTCTCTCCTTTTTCTGTGCACGTCGCTTTGCCTGGGCAGTGGTAGAGAGCACGGCAGTTTTGACCTTCTCTGGGGCCTCATCAGTCTTTGCTTGTTGCTCCGGAGGGTAGTCGAAGAGGCTAGGTCGAGTATTGCTATGAAATTTGAAGATTGGAACCTCAAGCTTTTGATCAACGCCGATGACCGCCGTAGGTGTGAAGGTCAAGGATAAGAAATGTGTGAGTGGGAACCAATACCAGTATTGGGTAAAGACGGCTGCACCGATGATCCCGGGCATGTTGAGATTCCCAGTCTGTGTCTGAAGACTGATCGTGCAATTTCGTCCTCCAGCGTCAATTATGCCCATAGCAATTGCACACCCAAATTTGGCCATGGCGTCTTCATGCCGGTCGCTAATGATTTTCTGCATAGTCTTCCGAACGCTTCCAACTTTGGGATTCATAGCCTCATTTTGTTGTACCAGAACCATTGCGAGGGAGATCAAGGCTCCTTGGCGAACAAAATCGGTAGGATCTTTGAGCATGGGCTCAAGCAGGTCAACCGCTTCGTCCAGACCAGTGCCGGCGCAGGATATGCCAAGTGCCATAGCAGCTCCATATCGAACGTGAGGATTGTATGATTCTGCAAGCAGTTCCACCATCCGCGGAACGCTGTTGTACTTTCGAAAGAGGATGAAGCCGAGGCTCATGACTGCGACTCTCCGAACATCGTCGTTGACATCGCTCACCGCAACATGAAGAAGCTTCCTCACAGCTTTGTTGCTACCTGTCCCGCAGTATGCCAGCGCAATGGTCATGATGCCGCCATATCTCAGAGTTGGATCTGGGTCCACTAAGAGTCCATTGATGAGCTCGTCAGCGCCCTCTTGACGGCCGTACATGATGAGCGCCATGCCAATGGCCAGACCACGCACTATCTTCTCATGCTGTGTGTCATGGGCATACTGAATCATGTCTTCAAGAGCTTTAATGTTGCCGGAGCCCAGCATGATGAGGCCCATTGCCAGACCAACAGCTTCGCCATTCACAGCCGAGTCTGTATAGAGAACGGCCTTCAGATCTTCATAGATACCATCGTCTCCTGTAGCCATGCCAGCAACGCCTAAGCCAAGGGCGCCGCCGTGTTGAACGACCTCTTCACCGGCTTTCTTGAAGTGGTCACGGATCAAATCGACAGCCCAGCCTTCGTGATTTGCGTAGATCAGGCCGAACGCGTACAAGGAACCTCCTTGGCTATAGACTGAGCCAGAGTTCGGTACACCGGACGGAGTGTCTTTCGGCAAATAGGGTGCTAGAAGCTTTTGACCCTGGGTGAGGTTCCCACGGTGGATGACTCCTAAAGCGGCAGTCGCAGTGAATTTGGACCAATTGACAGCTTTGCCAAGCCATTCGAGGTTCTCCCGAAAGAACTTGTCATGCGTGGTTCCGGCATGCATGAATGCATTCGACAAGGTGACGGCCGTATGGTAGATCGAGTTCCGAGCCTCCAGGCTGTCTTTGACCTTGTTCAGAATCGACATGTCGGCTCGATTACTTCGGAACAGGAATTCAAGATTGAGCTGGATAGTATTGACGCCGTCAAGGATCTGCCGTATAGATCGAACGGCTGTCTTGCCCTTAGCTGACAGCTGCTTCTTCGAGCCGATGGATGAGGAGGTAGCTGGAGCGCCAGTAGAGTCTTGAAGTTCCTGGAGCAACTGATCAGACTCTTGGGCTTCGCCACCCTCATCCATCTTGTCTTCTGCCATTGCCTCTGTCGGTTGAGCTTCACTTTCTTCTGGTACCAGCTCTGCCAATTCCTCACGAATCTTTTTGAGGAACTCTTGAGTGCTATTGTCGTATAGATCAAAGGAGATCTGATAGGCTACTGCCAGTGAGCGAGGGTCTCCCTTTTCTACTAACTGTCGCAGGATATCGGAGGCTAAAGAGTGCTGGTCAAGGTAGACAACGCATTTTGCAATCGAGAAGTAATCGGGCGACGGAATCTCGTTTAGGAGTTCGAGGATCAGTTTGAGTATTTCGTTTCGCAGGCCGCGTTCTTGCACGACACTCATGCAGATATCCAAGACGTATTCCATGAGTTCTTCGCCGCTTCTTGTAGCTTCGCCGTTCTCGGTTTTCTCATCCATGCTTGCCCGCAGGATTACTCGGCGAAGAATATCCAAATTTCGCGCCTCGACAGCGATTCCGACCACCTGCCGATACCGCTTTTCCTGGAAACATCGCTCAAATAAGTGCTCAATGACTCTTTGCAATTGCTTTTGTATGCCACGTTGCTGAACGATGGACTCGGGACTTCCGTCCGGACCTGCAATGGCGCCTCCAGCCTGGGTAGGATCAAAACTTGTTGTGCTTACCCGCGACAAGAGCGACTTGGAAGGAAGGGCCGATTGCGAGAATGGTGTGGTAGGCGAGGTTAGGCTGGCGGAGGTACTGGTGGCCCCATCACCACCTTGAGGGAAGGCTGTGGTCAACTGATGTGGTTGTGAATCTGCTGAAGCCGTGGCAAGAGTAGGATCGCGATTGGCGGACAGAACAATGAAAGTATCAACACATTTGGATATGATGGTATCCTCGAATTCCCCTGTGTGATCTATGTCGAAGAATTTTCCAGCTACCAGGGCAAATGCCATACTTTCGTTGTATTCTTGCAAATGGTAATAGACTTTTGCGGCGACGAGCGCTGCGAGCTGGCGCTCAGGAAACGATTCATCCTCGTAAAGTGCCTCACTAGAGAAGATCATTGTCAGTGTATTTCAGCAAAATGGGCGGAAGCTCGTACATCTGCCCAACGGAATTCGCAATCTCGGTCCAGAGCAGGTCAACTTGTGAGTCGAGCTGCTTCAGCGCAAATACTTTAAGCTCTGGATCGGGCTCTGAAAGGAATCCGACAAGGCCGGCAGCAGAGATGAGGCCAACCATCTCCAGTAGAATTCAATAATCGGATCGAACAGGTGTTCAGGGGGAGGGCTTTTGTTTGGAAAGGCAGCTCGTTGTTGAAGGATGGAAGAAAGGGCCCGGTGGTGGAAGTAAGGATTAAATGTTGTACAGGTGAACTAGCTTCAAAGCCTAAAACCAGGCGCCGTTCCTGATCTTGAACGATGGACGGAGAAATGTGAGAAATCTAGTCGCGCAAAGACGTGTTGCGAATCGATTGATGACGGTGCCTGCAGCCTGCCCTCAGGGCGCTTGGCCTTGGCGCCTCAAAAGCATCGCCTTTTCAAGACGACGACTGTTCCGTTTATCACCTTCACATGTCAGGTTCGCATCTTCACATCATCACATCATCACGATCTCCTCTATCAGAAAGTAATCAAAGTAGCATGCAGTAGTAGCCCAAGAGATTTTCTACATTTCATCGCTCAATTCATCTAAGTCTATAGCACATTTTCGTTCTACAGATCCACCCATTCCACAGTTGACATGCTTCGTCTATGCTGAAATCAGTGCGCCTTAATTTTACCATTAGCTTCCAGCGAAGCCTTTACCTCTCCTCGGGAAGCTACATGCGTGGCTGGCTTGATATACAACATCCTCTCCACGAATTTCAAGCCTTCATCTATAAAGATGACTGGCAGGCTTATGAGAATGACGGCCTGCCATTCTGTCCAGTTCAGTGGCTCTATGCTAAACAAACCTTGGAGGAATGGTATGTATAGTATCGCAAAGTGTAGCACCATGGACAATGTGATTGCGTAGATCAGCTTCATGTTCTTCCAAAGCGGCATCGTAAGGAGTGATTCGGAAGAGGAAAGAGCGTTCATGGCATTGAACATCTCAATAACAACAAGGATCGAGAGCGACATTGTGGAACCAGTGCGGCTTGTGACAGCTGAGGGGGCGAATATTGAGCAATCTGTGGTTGCGAATTGTGGTGACTTTGTGGAACATTTGTGGAAATGTGACTGTAGGAAATGACTTAGCAAATGTAGGCCAAAGGATTTGGAAAAGGGACTTACAAGCTGGTAGAACGTGATTTGCGGTCCATGCTCATACATCATGAACCACCAGACATAGCCAAACACAGTTGCGGCGCCAACATAGATACCAATGACCATGTATCTGAAGAACAACCACCCGCCAACTAGGGCTTCATCTCTCTTCCTTGGTGGCCTGTTCATCAGATCATGGTCCGGTGGGTTGAAGGAGAGCGCGGTCGCAGGAAGCCCGTCAGTGACAAGGTTCACCCAGAGCAGTTGCACTGGGATGAGTGCCTCAGGCATGCCTAGCGCGGCGGTCAAGAAGATGGAGACCACCTCACCAATATTGGATGAGATGAGATATCGAATAAACTGTTGCGTGTTATTGTAGATTGATCTTCCCTCTTCGACAGCAAGCTCGATTGTAGCAAAATTGTTGTCAGCAAGAACCATATCCGCTGCCAACTTGGCCACATCCGTTCCGGATCCCATTGCCACGCCAATATCTGCTTTCTTGAGGGCTGGCGCGTCATTGACACCATCGCCAGTCATTGCTACAACTTCTCCAGATGCTTGAAGAAGGTCGACGAGCTTGGACTTGTGGTTGGGTTCCACCCTTGAGAACAGGGAAGCTGTCTTTGCAGCCTCAAGTTTTTTGTCTTCGGTCAGAGAATCGAATTGACGACCAGTGAAGCTCTTACCCGTCAGGTCTTCTTGGGGGCCGAAAATTCCAATCTGCCGGCAGATGGTCTCTGCGGTGGTTTGATTATCACCGGTAATCATGATAACGCGGATCCCAGCACTGCGACATTTCTGGATCGAAGCTGCAACCTCCGGGCGTGGAGGATCGAGCATGCCCACCAGTCCAACCAATGTCATTTTTTGCTCGAGCTGGGCATAGTCGCTAGTTGTTTTCGCTGTCCGGAGGAGGGGATTCGAGCCAAGATTCTCTACAGTTGCAACCGCAATAACTCGAAGGCCACGGTTGCCATACTCAACGACTTCTTCCAAGATGAGTTCCCTATGTGAAGTGCTTAATGGAACGCGCTTTCCTTTCGACCCAAGGAGAGTATGGGAGCATCTATCAAGTATCGACTCTGGAGCGCCTTTGACGAGTAGCTTCTGCTGAGAACCAGTACCAGCAAGTACGGACATACTCTTACGGTCGCGCGAAAATTCGTACACGGATTGGACGGGAAGACGGGCCTCATAGTGTTTGCTCGCGAAATGAAGTCGATCGGAGATTGGGACACGGCTCCGTGTTTGGTTTACCGCGATATCTTCCGTTCCAATCTTCTCGACAAGAACCCGCAAAGCACCCTCTGTAGGTTCTCCAATGCTGCTGTAGGCGTTATGCTTGGGGTCGAAAGACAGATACGCGCCGTTGCAGAGTGCCAGGACTTCTGTCATCTGCAAGAGAGTCGCCGAAGAAGCTGCTGCATTTTCCAGGACCTTGTCGTTCCGAAAAAGTTTGCCCTCTGGCGAGAAAGTCGTCCCTTCAACTTCTATCTCCTCAAGGTCATTACCGGCTTCGTTGAGGTAGACTATCTTTTCAACACTCATTTGGTTGGTCGTCAGAGTACCTGTCTTATCGGAACAGATGACATTGCAGCTGCCCAGCGTCTCGACCGACGGCAGGCTTCGAACAATTGCATTTTTGGCAGCCATCTTTCTTGTTCCGAGAGCTAAGCAAGTGGTTATGACTACAGCCAGGCCCTCTGGAATGGCGGCGACTCCGAGTGATACGGCAATCTTCAAATAGTAGATTGCACCCTTCGCCCAGCTGTTTCCATGTGACGGGTCATTGAAGTGTTGAATGTTGATGAGCCAGACTATGATGCATATGACGGTTATGACTTTTGCGAGCATGTCACCAAAGTCATTCAGCTTTTGCTTCAGCGGTGTGGGGTCGGAAATTTGAGACGTGATGCTCTCATGTATGTCACCAATTGCAGTCGAGCCTCCCGTAAGCACCACTATTGCTACTGCGTGGCCAGTTACAACAGTGGTTCCGGAGAAGAGCATATTGGTTTGATCTTGTTTTACCGCTTGAGGGTCGTTGATGGCATCGCAGTCCTTGCTGACACTTTCGCTTTCACCAGTCAATATAGCCTGATCTATTGCGAAATTATTGCTTTGGATCGACAACAGTCTGCAGTCGGCCGGTATGCGGTCGCCAACTGTGATGGTGACAATATCTCCAGGTACAAGCCCATCAGCTTTTATCCTTTGCATACGTCCGTTTCGAATGACTTTGGCCTCATTTGCGGAATATTCTTGCAGCGCAGCAATAGCCATCTCAGCGCTGCTTTCTTGCGTAACACCGACGACGGCGTTGAGGACTAGGATAGTCAATATCTACAATGGATGTCAGTCCTCTTATCGGTGGATTTGGTTCTGAGGCTGCTCAATGTTCGCGCAGCCTCCCTGAGCATTTACTTACCACTACGGGGTCCACAAAGGCCGTCCAGTCGTCTCCCTCCTCGAACAATGCCAGGACGAATGAGATCGCGGCAGACCCAAGTAGAATAAGAACAAGTTGGTCCTTGAACTGCTCGAGCACTAGCCGCCACAAGGGAGTCGGAGGATCCTCTGGCAGTGAATTGCTGCCATATTTCTGTCGTGAAATGGCAACTTGATTGCTGGACAGACCTGAACCATCAGTGACATCGAAGTGTTTCAAGATCTCAGCCGTGCTTTTAAGGAAGGCGTTCTCCATGATGGAGCGTTGCAGGTCGGATTCGACAGAAAATGAGAAGCGATGCACGAGAGATCGGTGCCCGCTTTAGTTCATCGAGATGAGCTTGTCGCAGGGAGATGTGGAGTAAACCAAAGCATTGCGAAAAACGGTGAAAAAGAAATTAGGTTGAAGGAACGGTATCCCTACCCTGAGGAGATTCCTGTTTTGAGTTACTTACACCGTGTTCATAACTTTTTTCTCCAACTCCTAGCGGCTCCAATTCCGCTTGGTGGTTGATCGCCCGCAGGCGCAGGCGCAGGGCGCAGGCAGCCTACAGTAGTCAGGCACTAACTCTTACAAGTATGCATGTCGGGCCTTCGTGGGCAAAGACACACCTTTCCCCCTTATTCCAAGTAAGAAGCGTTGGATTACAACAGACCTGAGGTCAAAGGTCATGGCGTTTACTTTTGTTGCACTTCAGATCCTCGGAATTACTGCTAGCTCGGTGCTCTCGGGTAGGTCTTGTATTTGAAATAGCATCGGTCGCCAAAGACCTGCTTGAAGCCAGAATGGCGAGATCTAGTCTAACAACAGCACAGGCGCCTCGGCCGCTCAATCAATTCTTGTCGTACCTTCCTTGACACTCGCCAATCTACCTTTATTGGCTAGGCAATTCTCAAGCTTAGTTGAAGCTACCCAGCGGATCGCTATGCCTCTCAGTGCTTGCACGTCCTTGAGCCTTGCTTCGCTGGCGTATATGAGCTGGAAGTCTTCCTCACTATCCCCCATAGAGACTGCGGGGCGAATTCAGCAATGGCATATGTTAGCACTTGCAACAGTGGTCCATTTCAGCATTACACCCTTCACAGCGATGAATATCCTCCCAATTAACCGGCGTATGAAAGAACTGGCTGAAAAAGCGGGAGTCAAAGGCGCCAAAAGCGAAGGGCTCCTCAAAAGCGAAGAACAGGAAATAAGAAGACTGGTTGAGAAGTGGAGGAAATACAACTACATCCGCTGTTGCTTTCCGCTTTTCGGTTCTATGATTGCCTTGTGGGCGTCAGTGCGCTGACACGTTGCAATGGCAGTGGCGCGGCGCCGATGCTTAGAATAATGTCGTAGTATTCTCTACAGGCCATGGGTAGAAATGTGTTCTCGCACCACAGCTGAATGCATGGATGGATGTTGACGGGCATGAGCGGGCCTTGTAAATGGCACTCAAGCATATCTGTAGGAGACGACCCATTGGCCAGGTCCGGGCTGAAGCCTATAGAGAGGCGCTACAGGCGTGGAAAAGACTTCTCCTCTGCTAGGTGTAAAAATTGGGAGTGGAAGCTGAAGCCATGGGCTCAACTTGAAATGACGGTGCACGCCCGCAGCGCAGCGGACAGAAAATCACGTGCCCCTCTCTCTTGAAGAGTTTCACTGTTGCAAGCAAGGCCCTCTAGTCTCAGGGCCTTTGTTCAGTGTCAATGAATCAATCGAAACAAGTGAAAATCCTCTAGAACAACTGAACGTTTCTCCTGTGTTCTGTTGTGGCTGCAGGACGTGTCAACAATCCTGGCACTGTTATTATTGCTCAGCCTAAGCGCAACTTAAACACTAGCGATCTTTCCTCTTCAACTCACACAAACCAGCCTAGCCTTCGTCAACAAGCCCATCTTTCAACCTGCGCCATCCCCAACTCTAGCATCCACATTCCCAATTCGCATCCTTTCTACTTCTTGAAAGATTGAGTCTGCCTCTTTCAAGATGGCTAACGAGGTACGTCATGTCTAGCGCTGGGTGAGCAAACAGTCGTGCTGTCCCGTGCCGTTCCATCTCCTAGCTGCCCTGCTCTATGATAAGGCCAAATGCTGACCATTCTCTTCACTACAGCGTGAGAGGTATGCCAATATGCACGAATAACATTTTACGCGCCTGCGTTGACTCCCCCTATAGCAAGACGTTTCTTGCGCGGCTTTGCGAGCAAGCCGAGCGCTACGATGAAATGGTGACTTACATGAAGGAGGTTGCCAATGTATGCTAAAGCGACCTGTAAAAGCATTGATCACACGGCCTGACAGAGTAGTAGCTTGGTGGAGAACTTACTGTCGATGAGCGAAACCTTCTGTCGGTGGCCTACAAGAATGTCGTTGGGACTAGACGTGCATCTTGGCGAATCATTTCATCCATTGAGCAGAAAGAGGAATCAAAAGGCTCTGACAAGCACGTTGGCACCATCCGCGACTACCGTCAGAAGATCGAGACCGAGCTCGAGAAGGTCTGCCAAGATGTTCTTGACGTCCTAGATCAGTCCCTGATCCCGAAGGCTGAGTCTGGCGAGTCAAAGGTCTTCTATCACAAGATGTATGTCGCCTTCGGCCTCAAGCACTAGTTTGGACGCGCCAGAATTCTCAGAAATGATTGCTAACAACATGGGTGTACAGGAAGGGAGACTACCATCGCTACCTAGCTGAGTTTGCCTCGGGCGAAAAGCGTAAGGTTGCCGCTACCGCTGCTCACGAAGCATACAAGGTAATTATCAGATCCCCGCCTTGTTTGTGAGCACTTTCGAAGGACTGATCACTTCTATTAGAATGCCACCGACGTTGCACAGACTGAGCTCACTCCAACACACCCGATTCGTCTCGGTCTCGCGCTGAACTTCTCGGTCTTCTACTACGAAATCTTGAACTCTCCTGACCGAGCTTGTCACCTTGCCAAGCAAGCCTTTGACGACGCTATCGCCGAGCTTGACTCTCTTTCCGAGGAATCCTACCGTGACAGCACTTTGATCATGCAATTGTTGCGCGACAATTTGACCCTCTGGACCTCGTCTGATGGTGGGGAGCCTGAAGCTACGGCGACCGCAGATGCACCAAAGGACGAGAAGAACGCCGAGGCAACAACAGCTGCGCCAGCTGAGACCACCGCAGAGAAGACGGAAGAGGCTCCTGCCGCTTCCTAAACACTCAAAGATGTGCTTGCGGACGGAGATTTGCAAGTAGCTGTCACCAGAGACAAAGAGACAATTTCACAGCTTCTTGCAAGTGCTTAGATCAGCATTTTCGTCTCGAATACGTACGGTGGTCCTCTTGCCTCGGAGGTGGCTGGGTTAATCGGCCACAGCAATCATCAGCAGAATGGGCAGCAAATCAGTCACATTCCAGCCCATGAATTAATAGGCCTTCCCCAAGTTTTCTTTCCCTCGAGTGTTAATGCCTTTTTCACTGAGCCCCATCCCTGTTTTCCACCATACCATTCGGCTTTACCAGGCTCTTGGTTGAGGAAAGGAGTTCTAGCAAGCGTGCAACTGTTTTAGACACTCACAGAAGATAACCAATCAAACAACCTCCAATCCTTCAACGAGCCCTTGGCCTACGTGCAGTCAGTCTTCGGCCTTTTGCCCCATTGCTCTTAGAAATTTGACCCCTAGATCCTGATCATCTTGTAATGCCATTTAGTCGTACTTTCTCACCTCACGGAGAAGCACCGTACAGATATTGGGAACCTCTTTGCCACTATCGTTCTTACAATGTACAACTACGTGATTTTCACGGTCACTTGCATCATATTGTCAAAGGTACCTTACACATGGTTTGGATGAAGGTCTCAGCTGCTCCAAGCTCACGGTCATCACTGCAACCAGTCGAGCATTAGCTTTACATCTTAAGGTTCTAACGCTTGCAATTACTACGGCCCCGGAGAGAGAGCTAAGATTAAGTGATGATGTTGCAATTGCAGAGGTAAATACCTGCTGCGCTCTAGCAGGTCACTTTCGAGAGACACCATTCGCTCTGCAATGCGAGTGATGGTTCCTGACACGTACATCGATGCAGGCCAAAACGCGACATACAGGGACTGAAGACCAAAGAAAGGCCCTGCCTCAACTGACGCCGTATTCGTCCCCTTTCCTTCTCGCTATCCATTTCTTGCGAAACTTCCGTAAAGGCAAGTGTCACTTGCCATTCTTGCTTCCGTATCTCATCTTATGAAACTTTTCCCTAGAGAATGCCACCATTGGGGTCAACGCTAGAAATGCCACATCGCATACATTTTGCAGTATTTCCCTCAAGATACGCCAGAAGAAAAGTCTTTGTCCACGAAGACAGGCTAGAATGAGCTGCCATGAAAGTCATGACGAAATAAGCTTCCGAGCATTCAACGTTCCGGGTCTAACCTTTCTCGCCATAGACGCATAAGCCCGCTGGGCCACTTGTTTGGCCCGAGCATCAAAGATGCATAAGACGTAGTAGTGGAGGATTGCATCCGGAACGCTGTAGGAGTCGGAGTAATAAGTAGGACAGAGCGGTGGTTGATTGTGTAGGAAGCCCAGCGATGATCGATCCTGCAACGGGTCTAGTGCCCGACCTTGGCGGACAGATGGATGTGAGTTGCGCAACTCCTCGTCAACCATAGCGTTTCAAGGTGATTCAACTGGAGTATGGGAGCTTCCGCCAACGGATTGGACATAAGTACTTTGTACATCCCCAATTGGTCCCGCAGTCGTCTTCACCTCCTTTACCAACCATGGCTCTCGGAGTACTTGAAGACAGGATCCTCGAGCATGTTCCCGGCACGGTCTATGTGCTCGATGATGCCAGCAGGACTGCTGTGCAAGCCGAGCACGATTCGCATTCCAAGCGAGATAAGACTGGACGGATCATATTAGTACCACAACCATCAGATTCACCCGATGACCCGTTGGTGAGACTACCTGTCTTCTGCAACGCTGGCTGCGTTGAACTGACCGTGTGCTAGAATTGGCCTCTGTGGAGGCGCGACCTGATACTTGGCATTATCTGCTTCGTCGCGGTTCTAGCAGAAACTACAAGTCCCCTCCTCGCTGCCGATTCTGTTACACTTGCAATATACTTTCAGAGAACCTTCTCCGACGCAGCACTTCTCACAGGCTATCAATTGTGTGGAGTTGGTGTCGGAGGGTTTCTTTTCGTGGCTTCCGCAAGAATATGGGGAAAGAGACACTTGTTTCTGCTCGGCTGCATCATCCTAGTAGCGAGCTGTGCATGGGGCGGCGCCACACACGGTACCAGAAGCTACAGAAGCATGCTCTGGGCAAGAATCTTCCAAGGCATCGCAACTGCGCCGTTCGAAGCGCTGACCAATGCTTGCGTGGGAGATCTCTATTTCGTCCATGAGCGCGGCACGAGAATGGCGCTGACGAATATGGCCTTATTTGGTGGCGCCTTTCTGACGCCAGTGTTCGTTGGACACATCACCGCGAATCTTGGCTGGCAGTGGACGTTCTACTTCATCGCTATCTTCGGAGCGGCTTCATTCCCGGTCCTCTTCTTTTTCGTGCCTGAGACGGCTTATCGGCGAGCGGCGCACCTGAATACCGACATGGAGCTGGAGACATACTTTCCAAAGGGTCAACAACACCTAACTTCGGCGGAAGACCACCCAACCCTGGTCGAGCGGAACCGTAGTTCACAAGAAAAGGCTGCCGGCACTGAAACATCTTCTGTACAGGTTGAGCACACGAAAACTTCCTACGCAAAGACTTTGTTGCCTTTCAGTGGACGAAAAAGCGACGAATCATTCCTCAAGGTCCTGCTTCGTCCTTTCCCGTTGTTCCTCCACGCTGCCATAGTATGGGCCTGTCTCATACAGGGTGTCATCATCGGATGGACGGTCTTCGTTGGTGTCGTCATTGCTGCTGCCTACCTGGGGCCCCCACTCTTCTTCACCGAGGTTGAAACTGGTAACCTATACACTGGCGCCTTTATCGGAAGCATGATTGGGTTGGTACTCTCAGGTCTACTGAGCGACTGGATCAACAAAGCCATGATACGCTGGAACAAAGGGAAATACGAGCCTGAATTCCGGATCTTACTTGTACTACCAATGCTCGTTTTCTGCGCCCTTGGCTTGTACGGATTCGGCATCACTGTGAGCAACCCGACAAAATATGGATGGCTTATTCCGGATGTATTTTTGGGATTCATTCTTATAGGAATGGTTATGGGCGCTGTGGCTTCGGCGCTGTACATTGTGGATGCTCATCGGCAGCTTGCCGTCGAAGCTTTCACATGCCTTCTGATCTTCAAGAACATGTTTTCTTTCATTCTAACCTATTTTGCGTTTAATTGGATGTTTTCAGGTGGCATTCGCAAGATTTTCATCATTATTGCAAGCGTACAAGTGGGCATATGTCTGTTGAGCGTACCGATGTATATCTTGGGAAAGAAGAGTCGTTCCTTCTTCTACAGACATGATATTTTGCGGCTTACACACTTGCAATGAGTCAATGACATTGGTTTGCAAAACTATAATACAATATGTCCTGGTACTCCATTCCTTACTTGTGTGAAAGTCCAAGTCATCGTCAGAGTGTAAAATAGACATCGAATTATAGCTGCATGGGGTTGAGGATGATTCAACGCCACAGTCAACCCCTTTGTCAAGATTCTCGCCGCTAGGGTAGAAAGTGCTAGCCTGGATTTTTCGGGTCCTGGCTGTTTCACATACGCGGCATCTCAGGCGTCATGTTTCGCCCCTAATTTTCCGTCAGATTGCGGCTATTCGGGTTAATGCAAGGTCCTAACTTTAGTAGTCCGTAGCCCCAGAGACACGCCTTTCACCTCAATGCAAAAGACTTCCGTCTCGGCAGACCACGACTTGGAGATAATGCTTTATTCGACTGGTTATTGCGGACTTCCAGTTGTGCGCGTCCAAAATGAGTATCGAGGAGTTATCGAGCTTCGTGCGCGAATTGAATCTGCCCGACTTTCCTTCACCAAATGCAGATTTGGCGAAGACGCTAGGGCCTGCCTTGCCAAAGAGTGGAAGGAGTGAGAGCCCCGCCAGCTACCAGAGCGCGAAGAGCACCACGCATACACTCAGCACCCTATGCAAGGCGTGCCAGTCAATTTTCACGGATGCCTCGCTGCGGAAACCCGGCCAGATCCATCACCATGGCATCGATGCGTTGCGTGCTCGTGCCGGACGTGGATGTCAGCTCTGCCTGATCGTTTACATGTCCATGGATCCGAACTACCTGATGAAGTTCCAAAGGACCGTGCCGAATTCCCAAGGACTAGCATCATTTACTCCAACCGGCCGCGATCAAGCTCGTCTACAGTTCAGGTATATCTCGGCCACTGCGTCAGACGAGGAGTCGTTCAATTCGACAAGCTCAGGCCAGAAACAGAAAGGGCCGTCTTCGGTCCATTCAGCCAAGTCCGACACTGGAGATGTACATGTCCTCTCTGTCGACTTGACTTTAGTTAAACCAGAATGTAAGTTGTGGCCCGTGACCAATTTTGAAACACAACGTTGACAGTACAATCAGACGCCGAGCACCAGGGTGCTAAATTTCTTGATAGTACGTCAGCTAGCACCGATTCACAGCAGAGCCTCGAAATTGCGAAACGCTGGCTGTCCGATTGTACGCTGAAGCACATGAAATGCTCCGTGGCAGAGCCCTTGTTGTGGAAACCCAAACGACTGCTTGACGTGAGCATCCGAGGTCCCAAAGGTGCCCAAGGAGTCCGACTCTGTGACGGACTGTTTGCCGATCCGCTGTCCGAGTATGTGACTCTGAGCTATTGTTATGGCACAGCAAAGCCTACTCGGCTGCACAGGAAAACGCTTCCTGCGCTGCGTCAAGGCGTTGCAGCATCAAGTCTGCCCAAAAGCATTGCCGATGCAGCTTTCATCACTAATGAACTTGGCTTCAAGTACCTATGGGTCGATGCTCTTTGCCTAATGCAAGACGATCCAGAAGAGATGCTCGCCGAGAGCTCGCAGATGGACAAGGTCTATTCAGGCGCATCACTCAATCTTGCCGCAACTGCGTCAAAAGACAGCCAGGGAGGTCTGTTCTATTCCAGAAACGTGTCTGCTTTGCAGCCTTGCATCATTGATCTTCCTGGAGGTGACATGCTTCCAGGAACCTATTACTGTCTCAGGTCGACCATATGGCAGGATCTCGTTGACCGGTCTCCGTTGGCGAAACGAGCGTGGATTCTCCAGGAGAGAGCTCTTGCTAAGAGAACGTTGCATTTCAGCAGGAACGAGCTTCTTTGGGAGTGTCAAGAGGCTTGTTGCGCCGAAAGTTTCCCAGATGGATTGCCACCCATGTTAAGCGCGTCAGAAAAGCTCTCGTCGGTCATTTCATTCGACAAGAAGGCACATCATCGACAGACTGGTAATTGGCATGAAATAGTGAGGGCATATACCCAGGGTAGCCTCACATACCGTTCAGACAAGTTGATCGCCATGTCTGCACTTGTGCGGCAGTATGCGACTCGAAACCGGTTTCGCGAGAGGGACTACGTGGTCGGGCTGTGGAGGTTGGAACTTCCCCACGCATTGCTGTGGCATATCGAAAGAGGCCTCAGACCAACGAGGTACCGAGCACCATCTTGGACTTGGGCGTCTATGGATGGGTTGGTACAATATCCTCCACCCTCGCAGACATCAAAGGACACTTGCGTCGAAGTCATTGATATTGCAGTCAAGTACAAGACAGATCCTTTCGGTCTTGTCGAAAGCGGCAACCTCAAACTCCGGGGCTTTCTAGTCAAGGGCATGTTGCACAGGTCGAAGGAGCACTGGGATCGCACTTCATGCACGATTACCGGGTTGCACTCAGAATTCACGATCGGATCTGCAATCTTTGATGAGCGGCTTCCACGAATAGGCGAAGGCGCTCTGGAAGAGATTTACTGCTTGCCAGTCATCGAGACCCTGGATCGCATGGAAGGTCTTCTGCTTCGTGCGATGGAGGAGATTGGGAAAGGAGTCTTTCGCCGGCTAGGCGCCTTTCAGATCTCAAGATGGGATCAGATCTCCTGGGATCGCTTCAAAGAGAACATGAAGGGCGACCCCACCTTGGATAATTACGAGCATAGACTCGACCATACCAACGCTTATTGGTTCGCGAGCGACCACACATACACTATTAACATTGTCTAATCGCAAGCCACGAGTCCCGGTGGATTGATCTTAGCTTGAACTCATCGAGTGTCTATCATATGATGACCTGAGCCAGCTCAGTTATATATGATGTACGGATCCTACAGTTCATGCGACCCCAACGCAAGGACGACGGGCAAGCCATTCATATTATGAAGGGAAAAGTCGGGATCGTGAAGATCTTCTACCGGAAGAATGGACCAAGTCAGAGGACACGTCCAGCAAGAAATGGTGCCCCCTCAGCAGAGTCAATAAGATGCTCTAAGTAGCCAATCGACAAGAACCTTATGTACTTCGGGGAGAAGTCGTTGCCCCCCCAGAACTCAATTGCGCTTTTGTGGTGCAGACCTGCGGGAGCTATGGAGCGGGGATCAGTGCGAATGCTTGGTGATATCCTATGCTGTTGTATACCATTGCAGAGCGATATTACAAGCGGTGTCGCCAGCATCTATGCAGAGGCCTCGAGGGTTGTTATGAGATTTGCTGATGAAGTTGGCTAGTCAGATTGAAAAGACTGATGAGATTGACGGGGACATCGACGCGATGTGAATTCGTTGTATAGTCAGCTGCTTAGCTAAGATGGCATGAAAATGTGAGCGATGTGTCTGAGGTCCCTACGACGCAAGATGGATCAATTGAAGTGATGCTTTTGCTGGCTATGAAATTGAGGCTGTCTCCTGATGCCCGAAGCGCTATCCCTTTGTCGATCGGACCTCATTACTTCCGGGCCAATATTGGGGGAGCTAAACCGATCTGCTGGAGCTCTTGCTGCTGCGATTGGCAGGCTGAATCTAGCCTCAAACCTCGCATACAGCGCCAAGTCTGGCCCATAAAATCCTCTCCCCTCCCTTCAAATTAACACCAGTTTAACGAAATTGGTTGATTGATACCTTGCCGTCAACTTCGTTAAGCGGCTCCATCATGTTCTCCCTCACGGTTGTCGTTACAGTGCTTCTTGCCTCGTTTGTCTCAACGCAAAGCTTCAGCTCGCTCCCCGTTTGCGCGGTGAGTTACCCGAGGTGATTTACCGCGTTCAACAGAACTCTGCTCGGCTTTCAGTCTCCAGTACAATGAGATCGAAACCCCTGCTAACATCTATATTCGTAGCAAAACTGCACGACAAATGCGATCCCCAGTTCCTGCAACCTGAACCCGAAATGCATCTGCTCCGACACGGGTTTCATCAAAAAAATAGCATGCTGCGTCGCATTGGTCTGTGACCAAGCGGACCAAGAGGGTGAGTATAATATTCCTCCGGGGAAACAGATCGTTCTCACATATAACTATAGCCACGATCAAATATGCTGATGGCCTCTGCTCCGCGGCGGGCGTGACGAACCTCCCCACTGCAGCCTCCTGCGCAGCAGGCCAAACAGCCACAGTTGTGGGTAATTCCACTGCGACCGGATCTGCAACCACGTCTGCATCATCGACCATATCTGCGTCATTGACCATGTCTACTGCAACATCTGTAGCGTCCAGCAGCACGTCTTCGGCAAGCTCTGCGGCCAGCGTAGCCAGCTCGTCGACCACGAGTGGAGCTGCGGTCGCTAGCAGTACGGGCGATGCCAGCAGGGCATTCTACGCTCAGGGCTTGGGGATGGTGGGAGCTGCAATTGGCGCAGCTGTTGCGTTGATGTAACGAGGAAGAGAATACCAGAGTGGGTGAAGCCACGGCCATGCGGCATTCGAGCAGAGGCAGTAAGCGGGATGCTGCTCTGTCACCATTCTTCCGTGTATACCTAGCCGCTCACGCCTCCTTAACTTCTGTTGCCAACATCAAAGGAGATATTGAGAGGTGGAATCTTGCTGAGCGAGGTGCATCAGACGACTATGTTGTCTTTCTATGTATATTCAATCTCTGGACGAAGCAACTTTTTGTTAGCATTTTAGCTGTTGTACATATCAACTATCTTGCAGTTGCCAAATCAACGCATCTATTCCCAAGTCACTGTGCCATCCTGATTCAGTACTGCTTGCCTGCCCTCCCTGCCTTGCATCACCGTCTTCGCCAACCCGCTTCGCTCCTCCTTCAGAACTGTCCAGACGTAACCCCAGAAGAGCATCTCACCCATTGCAGCAGTGAATACCGCGCTGTTGGCCAGCAAGCCTAGGCCTTTAACACCGCCAACGGTAGCTGAATCAATGACCGTGCCCGAATTCGATTTCATGAGATAAATCCACATTGCCAGCCCACCCATAACAAACACCCGGGTAGCGGCCAGACTCATCCACGAGCTTTGGCTGGCGCGTTGAACGGCCACTTGCTCACCAATTGTGCCTGTACCGCCACTCTCCTTGGCCTTGCCGCTGTTGGTGTCAATGGAACCGAGGCCGCTGACGAAGAAGAGCTGAGAGACGGCGGCGAGGGCGAGGGCGAAGGCGGCAGCGGCGATAGCCTCGGAAGGGACGGAGAAGGACGGCGGTGGGGGCCGGATGTGCATGGATTCCCCGAGAACCCAGACGGGGGAGGAGGATACAAGGAGGGAGGGGCGGGTGAGGAGGAGGTAGGAGGCGGTGAGGGCAGAGAGCGCGTGCGTGGTGATTAGGAGGTAGGAGCTTAGTAAGGGCATAGCTGCGTTGGTGTTTCAGCGGTTGAAGGGTAGGTGTGGTTGTGGTTGTGCGGTTGGTGTCGAGGGCTGGGAAAGCGGCTGCCTGCCGCGTAGGTTGACGTGAGGGAAGAGCTTGTGGGCGTGGAGACAGGTGGTACGGGGTGGGGGAGAATGTAAGGAGTGTTTCAGGACGCTGTACAATGGGTTGTTGGCAGTCTCCAAACTTAGGTGGGACGGGTGACGGATGTTGGAGGTTGATCTACTCGTGCCAACACAGGCTTAATGTTGACTGTTGGCCATTTTAAGGCAGCCAAACATAGGCAGAGCTACTGGTCTACTACTGGATATGTGTCCTCGGGCATTCTATGTTGCAATGTGCACTGCAAAGTCTTGAGGTAAGATTCAAAGTTCTATCTAAGGGTTACACACAGCTTCTATCATGGTGGACATCACGGTTCGCTGTTCAGCTGTCATTCTTGTTCATTGCTTTTGGGGGACCCACAATGGAGCTTAAAACATATTGTGATTGGTTGACGTAAATGCAGGCATTTGAGATTGCTCTGTGCCAATGAGCGGGCCAGGATGAATGCACCCACGAAAGGACACAATCCACACCAAGCCACAGAAGGAAGTACATAGTGGAACATGCCCTCTCTATGGCTGCAAGGCGACTCTTTGTAAAACTTGTCTACTGTGTATATTGCAAAGCTGAAAAATGGTGGCGTAGAGGGCTCTGGAGTCTAGACCGCGAAACGCCAGTTAATTTCCACCTCAGGTTCAACCGAGTCCTTCGGCTTTCAAATTGACCCAAATTCATCTATTCGACCATTGTGGGAAGTTGCTTTTTCCTGCTGATGTCAAGAACACGTGCCGTCGTGCTGTGTACGGTATAAGCTGTTCAAAGCATCTCGGACAAGAACCAAGATCTGATGGCGGTTATGATCTACCGGAAAGCCAGAAATAGACTTGGAACGCGTAGCCGCCCGCCATGCACGCCCTTCTCGTTGGCTGCATCCCCTCCAGCCCATTCACAGCGAGCCGCCCACCTTCCCCTATCCGCCCATCCCTTGAGCATAGTGTAACACTGGCTTCGTTAGCCCTCCAATCACGCCCTGCAAAAGTCATTGTCCTTGCCGTGCCGCTAGCGGCTGCAGACCAATGCAGATCTCTATCGGCGTCGAAGCTCTTCGCGATCCACCGATATCAGGCCACTCTGCTCTAGACAATACCCGCCGGCCTATGAGGTGGCCCATAGCACTCCACACCGAGATGTTTTGAAGAAATTCTAATGTTAGACCCGGGGCTCTTTGCACGTTTCCATGAGGAGGACTAACAATAGCCAATGTGCTTTGGTTCCGCGGATGTACCTCTTTCGTCTGCATGTTTATTGGCGCTCTGTCAGTTTGACACCTTAAAGAGAAACATGTTACCCTCCCTTGGCGCTTTCTTTTCATACGTACGAACCTCTCCTTTATGCTTGGAGACACGCTTGTGCAACCTGTTTATTATCCTCTTACTGAAACGAACTCCCACATCCTATCGTCTCATCCATCTGCCCGGCCTCTCTTGCCATCCTTCCTGCCTTCCTCCCCTTCCCTTCCTACTGCGCCACCCTTCGAGCGTGACCTTCCGCAACCATGACGACTATTTTGGATTATTGCGTTCCCTCACGTCGCCGTGAACGTCTGGAGAGAAAAGAACAGCAAGCCCTCGCTAGCCGTGTGAATCCTCGATGGGGAGATGCACAGATCACAGCTCCATCAGAAGGCGGATGGAATCAGCCTGGGTTCTTTAGCGAACAAGAGAAAGACCTGCCGGGCCTGCTTGGCGGGAAAGGAAGTCCTCAGAACAGCTCATCGTCTGTTAGTACGACACCTGATCTGAGTGTCCTTTACGACAAGGCCATAGAGGCCGGCATTTCAATTGAGCCCCGACCTGAAGTGGTCCAGTTGCCTCAAACAAAAGAGGAGAAAAAGAATATATCCTTTACAATCACATTGCCATGGCCTTCAAGGCGGGTCAACAGTCCGCCGACGACACTCATCCCGCCTATAGATTCGCCTCCACCGAGATCGGAGCCAGCAGGGACGAACTCGAGACCGTCCACAGCACAATCTTCCCACCCTATTGCTCATATACCTGCTTCAGACAGGTATGTGAAAGATTTGGCAACGACAGGGAGGTCACCGCCACTCATGAACCCACTTGCTCAGTCGCCACCTGATCGAGCTGTGGAAACATTCACAGCTATGGCATATGCTGAAGTACCAGAAAGCTATGTCGAAGACGTGGCCGACCTCGGACTCGTACCAAGTCCTCCGCTATATCGTGGACCGAGTCCGATACAACAAGCCGCAATTGATCCAGTGCTTCGTCGCGGACGAAGTCCTCCTTTGCAACACACGAGTCCCATCATGCGTCTTGAACCTATTCCTGCAACTCCATACTGCGTCGACAACTTCTCCGACGACCTACGCATGGAGAGATCCGAGGCTGTAATGCCGTCACATCCTGCAGTGACTGAGAGGCGTTCACGTGCTCGGTCGTCTTCGAGGGAGCCACGCCCCGAGGGATATGCGGGTATGCGGTCGTCGTCACGGGGACCAGCTGAGGATAGGGTTGGCTCGGTTCGCTCTTCATCGCGGGGCCCTGCGGTTGACCGAATCGGCGCACCTCGCTCTTCCTCCCGAGGCCCGGAACCCGATTATGTAGGCACAGGTCGGTCTTCTTCCCGAGGACCACCCCTAGAAAGAGCTGGCAGGCAGAGGTCGACCTCAATGGGTCCTCCAGCTGGCAGGATTGCGATGGTTAGGTCAGCTTCACGGGAGCCCACTGCCGACAGACTAGCCTATAGACGAGCTGCAGATCGCGATTCCTTCTCATCAGACAGCAGCTCCTCCACTCTGTTTTCCGACGTGGAGGACAACAGCGCCGTGAAGCTCCACAGAACACCCAGCAGATCCAGCACCAACCACCAGATGGGTAATGCTTCCGGCGGCTACTATTCCTCTCTTGCAAGTGAATACCGCCAGATTGCTAAGGATGTGGAGAACCAGGTTCTCTCTGAGACGGATAGCTCGGAAGGCAAGGAGAACAAGGACGTCAAGGACGTCAAGGAGAGCAAGCGATCCAAGAAGGCAAGGAAAGAGAGGTTGAAGGAGATCTATAGTGAACCACAATCGCTAGTCCCTAGCGCCGCAGATCTGTACGGTTGAAGGGACTGCGAGAACTCGTCACTTTTGACTCAACTTGCATAGCGGAATGGCGTTTTCCTTTTTAGAAGACCAGAGGCGGGGGTTATGATTTTTGATGACCCGTCCTCCAAGAACATCAAGAAAACAAGATAAATTTAGTGGAGTTAATATTGCATTGCATCAGAAGGCTTCAAGACTAATTTCTCTACACAAAGTGTGACCGCAATACTTTCCTGCCTATAGGTTCTTTGCTTAGCGGCCAGCAACTACGTCTCCTGTATCTCCATGCCTTATTCCTAGCACCGCTTTATCTATCGAGTGATCACAAGCATCTGGTTCGGCTGATCGCTGATGCTCTCGAAGTTCATTACTCAACGCACGCTAACCGCCCCCTCCATTCTCATGCATATTTAGTAGTTGACGAAAATGTTCTTATAGGCACAACTGTCTCTTTATGATCTGCAGCTAACTAGTGTCATCCAACGAAAAATGCCAGAACCATCTCGAAAGTGGTAAAGATGGATCTGCTTCCCGCCTCACAAGCCTCAGACAATTGGGCTATGGTACGTGGGGGAGGTGCATTAAATTTGGAATGCTAGGGTCGCTCGAGATCATGCGAGATCTGGGGGGGGGGGGGCATTCCAAGTCTAGTCTACTGGAAGTTTTATGCTTTTGAATGACATGTGCAATTTTCAATAGCAGGCACGAGGACTCTCCCGCAATTCGTCATGCGGGATCAGGAACAGCTCATACCCTTGTCTGCGATCCCTGTCTGTTGCATCACGAGGTCTAGAATTTTGTCTGCACCAATTGACCCTGTGTTCGTCTCTTTACCGCTACAGGCAGTTTGACGAGCCATTCCTTTGTGTCGCGCCGGGGGGGGGAGGAGGGGGATGACCCGTCTGTCCAAAGGATGTAACATGCCCAATCAAAGTAACGAATATGACGAATGTGGGGGTAGAGCTGAACTGCCGGGTTGGCCCAGCTGATATCGCGCAGATCAGGCCCTGCTCGGATAGATCATGCGAGATGCAAAAGACGCCCCCAAGTACACATCCCAAATTTGCATCCTCCCCAGGCAACTGAATGTCGTAGTCGCAGTTTGGCACTTCTCGGGGCACTTCTCGGAGCGCTTTTCTACCTCAAGTGCCACAAACGCACTGTGGGGTTTATTGGAATCGCCTGGTCAAGCCATTCCATGGCTAACGTCGCCACTTCTGACTAAACTGTTACGCCGTCAGACTTATCGCTGTCTACCCTTCGAGCCTATGGCTATGATTGTGAGACTGACATGGCATACTTCGATATGCCCACGCATTTGCCAACATCCGTCCTACACTATGCCGACCACTCAAGTCCCCCGGTGACACCTGCTATTCCAGTGCAAACCCTCAAGCGTCTCGCGAAGCTCCTGCCCTGTCGCAAACTACACAATGCTGCTCTTGATACTATCAACCTTGCCGGCGATTTGGTGGCAGGGAACCGTGCACTGCGGGACGAGCAAGCATATCAAAGATGGAAATCTCAACGAGTAGAAGAGTTACTGCAGGCTATGGAACAGGTCCGTACACAACATATTGGAGTGTACTACTACAACAACTTGCTGACAATATACACAGGCTACCTCTCTAGAAGACTACGAGAAATGCACCACAGAGCTGGACAAACTGCAGGGTCACGATCGCTGGAAACGGGCCTTCGAGTCCGTTGAGTCAGACTACAATCCTGAGGTCATTAAGGCGAATATGCTCAAGCTACAAGAAGCAGCTGATTCCTGCGATATTATCAGTATGCTGCATTTGATCCGGACTACACTTACTCGAGATCTGGGTGGCATGGGCATGCTTCGTCTATACAAGCATTCGTGGTTTGGCACAAAGACGCTTATTAGCGACTATATCGAGACTGCCGTTGCGACAATTGAGAAGTTCCAGAAGGTGACTGAAGGACCGAATTTTTCTACTGCGGAATCCCGGCACTACCAGACTTCCGTGGAGGACGCGCTGAAGTACTTTGGCCGCTCCGCATTGACATTGTCTGGTGGCGCGAACCTCGGTATGAAGCATATCGGAGTTGTGAAAGCTTTGTGGGAAGCAGAGTTATTACCAGACATCGTCTCTGGAGCATCCGCTGGAAGCATCGTAGCAGCGATTTGCTGTACTGCAACCGACCAGGAGATGGTGGATGTGCTAAAACGATTCCCCACGTCAGATTTGGCTGTTTTTGATGCACTTGGGATCGAGGGCCTTTATTGGTTCAAAGAGCGTATACACCATGCCTGGGAAACCAGGGCGTTCTACGCCATCAAAAATCTAGAACGAGTTATGAAGAGCTGGGTTCGAGATCTCACCTTTCGAGAAGCACACAACAAGACCGGGAGGATCCTTAATATCTGCATCTCGTCCTTCGAAAGTTCTGAACCTCGCCTGCTCAACCATGTGACCGCCCCAGATGTCTACATCTGGTCCGCCGTATGCGCATCCTGCTCGGTTCCTTTTGTGTTCCAGCCTGCGACCATTTACGAGAAGGATCCAAAGACAGGCCAATCCAAGATCTGGATGCTTCATTCTCAACAGTGGGTAGATGGATCCCTCGACCACGATATTCCACTACGTAAGCTGTCTGAGATGTTCAATGTCAACTTCTTTATCGTCTCGCAAGTCAATCCGCATGTCCGGCTTTTCCTCGAAGCGGAAGAGCAGTTCAAAGGCGTCCAACCCACAACCGATGTTCCTGGCAGGGGCACAATCCGCACCGGAATGATGCTCTTCAACGAGGAGATGGTATACCGCGCTCAGATGATGACAGACTGGGGCGTACCTCATGTGGTGACCAGAGGCGTCTCCGTATTCAACCAGCAATACACGGGCGACATCAACATTCTCCCTGAGATCGAGCCAATGGATTTTATGTTTATGATGGCCAACCCAACCCCAGAATTTATGCTCCGCTCAACCGAGCTTGGGGAACGAGCTACGTGGCCCAAGATGTGCCGTATCAAGAACTCGGTTGCCATCGAAAAGGCTCTCATCAGAGCCATCAACGAATTTCGAGACCGTGTCAACTTTGGTCCCGAGGCCGCTAAGGCGCGCCAGCCAGTTGACGGCTCCAACAGAGGCCGCTCCAGGACTGCGGGACGAAGGCGGCCATCCTTCCTCAGACGTCGTAGTCTCAGCAGCGAGACTTCAGACAACCTTGGGCCGGGAATCTGGCGTGGAAGCGGTCCGCCATCACCATCGCCGAGTCGCGGCATGAAGCGGAACAGCAGTATGGGCAGTATTATGGAGAGTTTGTGGCTGGGTCTGACGCCGTTGACAATGAGGCCGAACATACTTACTCCACAAGCTGGCGTCAGCAATGAGCTCACCACGCTTACACCCGCTGCCTCAGATTCCAACAATCTTACCGTAATGAATGATCTGCGAGCTCCTACATTTTCATTTGCAGTGGATGGAGAGTCTGAGATGGAGTATGAGGACGCCATCATATCGGCATATAGTAAGGGGACGCCTGTTCAGGGTGACTTGGCGCCGTCGGAACCCCCGAGCTCCCCTATACAAACCCTCAAGAATTTATTCGGGGGGCCGCATTGAAAGTGTCACACTTGTCACTAAACAGGTCCTAGACCTGGTTCGCCACTGGCCAGAATGCATTTTCTTTACTATTCGACATACAAGAGGAATACTCGACGCATGGGCCTTTTGCACGCTGCATTGCGATGGCTGTTGTTTGGTTTCGAAGATACAGGGAGTTTAGATGTCCGTATTTTCATTCATGGCAGATACCCAAAGAATGCGCACGTGGGTCCCAGTTGGCCTAGTGAAGAAAAAGCATGTGTACTATTATTGATTCAGACAAAATTTCAGAGTTATTGCTGTCCTCTAATAATCGTGAGGGATTTTGGTACGCTGTTCCTGTGGGGTCGTGCAGGAAAGGCGTTCCTTGCGAAAGGTACATATTAGGGGTGGTAGGGATTGGAATTTCTTAACTAGACGTTTGGGGGTACATCCCATCACGACGCCAAAATTCTGCGCAGTTGAAAGTACGCTAATAGGTAACCACCCGAGCCTGCGTGAGAGAGCGGAACGGGAAGCAGATCTTGGGCGATGGGTATTTGCGATACGTCCGTGTCCAATTATCACCAGCATTTCCCAAAATGCGCATGCAACCCCCTTTGCAGTCCCTTTGAGCAGACTACACATACCCATATCAGTCCGAAGCCGCAGGTTCGTGCGGCCCTTCATCCGTCGCGCTTGTTGCTCTAGGTCGGCGTGCTAGGTAGCGTAGGTGTATCAGCGTACTATAATTTCACGATCGGTGTGGTGCCGTGGTATTTTATTTACCAATACCAAGTTTCCGCCTGCCGTGCTGAAAGCGCCTAGGGCGTGTCTTTGGCCGCACCACAATGTTCAGCGAGTAACGCGGAGGATGCCATGACCTGATCCAACAGCCAGCCGGCGAATTGACTTATTTGCAGCTTCACTTGATCCCTAGCATCACTTCAATATGGATCTGAAATCCATGCTGAATGAAACAAGTACTATCAGTACTGCACCAAAACCCGCCGTTGCGCTTGCCTCTCCATCCTCAATCGATCGCTCAAGCTCGTACCCTTCCCGCCCACCCTCTACCTTATACGGTCATTACACCTCGCCATCTCCCAATGCTCCGTTTCAGTCTCGGTCTGGACCTCCGCTAGGTCCCCCGCGACTATACAGCCAACCCTCCCCTCAAACACAAACGCAAGAAAACACTCCTTACAACCACAAATCGTATTTCTCCCCATCTGCCTCATCTCACAGTCGAGAGCATAGTGGCCAGATTACGGCACCTCCGCAACTGGGCGGACAGGCGTCTGTCATGCAAAAGCAATATTCGGAGCAGCAGTGGGAGAGGGAAAGAAGCTCAAGCGTCAGCCCGAAGACTATTCCTCAACCGCTCCTAACACGACAGGCGCGCACAGAAAGTGCGACGCCCTCACTTCCAACACCTGCAACATCCCAGAAATTCGAGACTCTTTCACCTCAAAACTATCAAAACATCACTCCGCCAGAATCACAGACCGATCATGAGAGGAGTCCAACAACGCCCCCACCTCTTTCATCGAGCACAACTCAGCGCCCTCCTTCTATACCGGCCGTATCCAGCCCTGCCGCCAAGGCCGCCACAATAGTTCAACAGCCTGGCTCGACTCCTTTCTCTCGCCCGGGAGACGCGGGAACCATACAACCTCGCAGCAAGCGAAGTATTCCCGATGCGTGGCTGACTCCAGCGCAGCCTCCTAAGCGGCAGCGCAGAGAGGAGGTACCCATATACGCACGGAGTGCTCGCCGTGGGCCGCTCAAGCTCATAAAGAATAGCACCGGAACATCCGTCCAGCCTATAGGACAGACCAAACGTCCACTTAACGGAAGAGTAGCCTCTAATAACGCAATAGCTCCACAGCAGCACGCGCAGACGCCAGGTCCACCTCCACAACCATCATCAAAACCCACCGCTCTCTCCTGGGAACCATCCATCACCAACGTCCTCCCATACGAAGACCTTACCCAATATGTTAGTAGTTGGATCTTTAAAACGATAGGGAAGGAAGATCCTCTTTCAGACGGCGCTTTCTTTGAGGTCGAAGCAAAATTAGGCACCATCCATGATATGGGGGGTGGACGCCGGCTGAACTTGCCCGTAATGACGGAAACGGTCTTTGACCGGAGCAGCTTTCAGCGCACAAGATTCGACAGCTCGATGGACCTGGGCCAGCACAAAGCATTCAATGACTTCCTCAACCAGTGCGTCCAGAGTTCGCATCAAGATCCCAAACGTATCCCTATCGTGTACGACCATCGACGAGAATCCGATCAATTCTATGAGCTCAATCCGAATGGCGTACGTGCTCTACCATCGTGTGTGACCAAATGGCCAAATCAACGCCATGACACTCGCGTCCGCATGACTACCGACCTGGAGACACTCAAACCTCTAGCGAGCATCATCAAAGTTCGAATCGCTGACCTCGAGATCTACAACCCCGCACAGGACTTCGACTACCGGATCTCCATCTCTGTCGAAAGCCCTTGGAATGGTAACAATATGGATCTCATCCCATTGAAAGAACACGACTTCGAGAGGAACAAAGACCGTGTTAGCTACCGGCACATGGCCTACCAGATCGATCTAACTCAGGTCAGCTATCCGGACGGCACGAAGCAACAGCACGAGTTGGAGGTCGAAATCAGCGCCGAGCAGCTTCGGCTCGAGTTAGCAAATCTGTCTCAGCTGAAGCCGAACAGGTACGAAGGGTTGGTGAAGGGTTTTCTGGACGACGTAAGGATCTTGTGCAGGCAGGGAACGGTGAAGGGTAGGAAATGAGCTTGATGGGGGGTATTGATGATGTTAGCGACCGCCATTCTACTTTCTCCATCGGCGCTACTTGATAGCGCTGCCCGGAATTAGGGAGGCAATATATGTATATATTGGGCTTGAGCCATTGTACCGATGTGCTTTATCAGTAAGCTATTTTACCCTCATCTCGGCTAATCGTCGCCGTATCTCTGTGCTACTGATCTTCGACTCGAATGTCTCTTTACGGGGGCCACCCATGTCGTCGTCCTCAAGTCGCGGCGAGGCATCTAGGACGTCGACTTCAAAAACTTCCAATTCAGCCCACCCTTTCTCTCTGCGCTTGTCGTTAACCGCCTTTCCGCCGGCGCGCGTTTCCTGGCTGATGACGAGGGCGGATATATTCTCGTCGGCGATGGTGGGGCCATAGGGGTCGGAGATGCGGGTGTAATTGATTGTGGTAGTTGAGCCCGATGTCGCGGAAAGGAAGGTAACGCGGACCACGTGGCCGTTTGGGCCGGGCTCGCTGATCGTCTCTGACCTGCGGGAGGAGGAAGATGCCGTGGGGAAGGCGAAAATGGATTCTAAAAAGTCTGCTGTCTTTTGTTGGCGGACGTCCCAGGATTCGACCTCGGAGGCGAATTTCTTGTTGACGAGGAGCTCGTCGCCAGTTATGCCGATTGTGATGAGGCGGTTGGATATTGGGGAGGGGGAGGGGGATGGGGACAGAACGAGGGCGGTCGCTGTCAGGAGGAGTTTGTGGCCGATGTGCAGGTGGTCGAATGTGCCGCCTACGATGACCGAGTGGTGGGGTGGAGGTGGGTGGAGGGGTTCTGTGGCGGCTTGCCTGGCATCGGATTTCTGTGATGGGGTAGCTATGGAAGTACCGCCTATCATTCGGCGCACGTTGGGGGGTGATGGGTTCGGGAGGACGCTGTGGAGCTTGAGGAATGCTTGCAGGATGTGTTCGCCTTCTTCGCTCTCGATCGAGAAGATTGGGTCGTAGATTCGTGCTCTTGATGCTACGAGGGTCGCCATGTCGATCAATGGGCCGGAGAACGTGTAATCCACCGACGTCTCTGGTGCCTCACGGATGGCCTCGAGCATAAATATCCGGACATCGACACCGCCTGGGAAGTCAAGCTCGACTCCATGTTCAACGGCGATGAGGCAGAGAAGAGTGTAAAGCTCTGTTAGGAGCGTTTGAGTCTGGGCAAATAAAATGGCACGTGGTGTGTCCTTTATATTGATGAACTCGGGAAGTACGACGGCGACATCCAGTCGTGCAATGTCTTTAGTGCCTTTGACTGATTTTGCAACAGAAGGAAGTAGACAAGATAGCGTGGGACCACATGCTGTACCCAAAGAAGATCGTGTGAATGAAGTAGGAGCAGGGAGAAGCAGCAGCGCTGAGGGAGGAGCTGCGTCCTCCATAGTGTCCCCTCTTTAGGGTCCTCGCAAAAACAGCGTCCTCTGGATGTATGCTCACCTATATCATACTTGTTAGTCGTGTAATTGGTCCTGTAAATGTTGTTGTGTTGTCGGCCGGAGAACTGAACCTGACCAGACCAAACATCGCAGTCCCCACACGCCCGCAGGTCGGCCCGAGACTTTGTTTTGAGGGTTGGGCAGTAGATTCGAGATGCCTTCACACGACCGCCACGCACTGTATGAAGACCAAAGTTCAGAGTTTTACAGCAGCGTATTTGAGACAGCCAGCACACACCTGCAAGATCCACAGAATCCAGGATATGAGAGTGCAGCGTCTAGCAATCTCCGAAACGTAACGGACGTAGCAGCTGCTGGCACAAGTCGAACCCTTTTCTTCCCCACCACAGCTTCTGGCTTCAATGGCTCTTGGGACACTGCAAAATCCATGAGTAGGACCACAGTTGGAGCAGGAGCACCTAATTCCTCTGTGGCTCCACCACCGAACCCGTACCCTCCTGCGCAATACCAGACACCGCGGCGGCCCGCGATCTCTGGTCGTCAGCCAGACGAATTACACATACCCTCAGTGAGCGGCGCCATGGGCGATTACAATCGCTACCAGGCGCCGCCTGCATACGGAGGTAGCGAGAGTCTCTCGATCAATGTCCAGCCGTCCACCCCGCAGCACCTCAGCGGCAATGCTGGCAATACTCTGCCTGGGGCCCTCCAGCCGGGGCCCATGGGTAGGCCTGGCCCACTGTCAAGTAACACTGCTCCCAGTGCGGTCCCAACGTTACCGCATATATCGACTCAAATGCAGCAACCTCCAGCGTCGGCCAGACCAGCCAATTTGAACCACTCTCATAGCTACTCAAGATCAAGCCCGACAAACCTAGAACAAGTCAAGTATAAAGCGTTTACAAATACTCCAGAAGCCGCAAAATACGGCCCCTCGAATGCTATGAACGTCCCGCAGACCCCTCAATCTTCCTCATATTCTCCATTAGGTCTTGCAGATATCAGACCGCGAGGAGACACGGGCTTCTCGGATGACCCGACAAGTCCAGACTTCTACCAAGGCGCCATGGATCATCAGCAATACCCCAAAAATAGCCAATATCTTGCGCCGTGGCCAATATACGCGTCGGATTGGTGCAAGTGGCCACCGAGGCCGCACGGTGGTCATGCAGGAAAAGTTGCTATTGGAAGTTACCTGGAGGACAATCACAACTTCGTACGACTTGCATTAAATGGACGTACTTGCGCATGTGCTGATTTTGTTTGTTTAGATCCAAATACTCGATGCCCAGAGATCACAAACTAGCAACGATGACGCCCATGGAGAAGTCGGACTTGAATTTGTTAAGACTGCAGAAGCCACCCATTCATATCCCGTCACACGCATATTATGGGAACCGCCTTCATCTACTAAGCAGAGCACGGATCTACTGGCTACTTCGGGCGACCATCTTCGGTTATGGTCTCTTCCGAGTGAAGCACAATCACTCCAGTCAAATTCTATCAATAGATCCACCGGTTCCAAAGAACAGCCAATCCAAAAGCTGTCCCCGCTCGCGCTGCTGTCCAATTCGAAATCTCCTGAACATACCGCCCCGATCACCTCCCTCGACTGGAACGTCATATCACCGAGTCTCATCATCACTTCGAGTATAGACACTACCTGCACCATCTGGGACATCCCCACGCTTACTGCAAAGACGCAGCTCATCGCTCATGACAAGGAGGTGTTTGACGTACGATTTTGCGCCCAAAGCGTAGACGTATTTGTGAGTTGTGGGGCAGATGGAAGTGTACGGATGTTTGATCTGCGAAGCCTCGAGCACAGTACGATCATCTACGAACCTTCAGACAAGCCTGACAAGAACGGTTGGTTCCCATTTCTTTTGCTCACCTAGCAACTTCGAGGCTGACATGGATACTAAGCATTGGGTTCGCCAGGGAACTTGTCGCCAACTGCAGCTCAACAAACCATGTCCTTCCCACCGCCACTTCTGCGAATAGCAGCATCGCCACATGATGCTCACCTTCTCGCCACCTTCTCCCAAGACTCAAAGGCGATCCGCGTCCTTGATGTTCGACAGCCGGGGCAAGCGTTACTCGAGCTCAAAGGCCACGGTGGGGCCGTCAACTGCATCGAATGGAGCCCAAACCGTCGTGGATTACTCGCTAGTGGAGCCGACGACTCGCTCGTCTTGGTTTGGGACCTGATGAATCATGCCGGCGCAGCGACTCCGCAGCAAGGAGGTTCTACGAATACGGAGAGAGGACCTAGTGCCGCTTGGCAGTGTGATTTCGAAGTTTCCAATCTCAGTTGGGCGCCTGCCAATGGGTGCTTGGGAGTGTGTGGAGGGCGGGGGTTCTGGGGTGTGCAGATGTGAATTTCGCATGGCCGTCTGGTTGCATAGCGCGGGCGTTTGCTACACAATGTGACGACCGAAAAAGCGTGGCGTTGTTGGCACCTGGATGATACCATAGATATATTCCATGATGTCTGATCAACTACTTACTATCTACTTCTTATACCTCCAAAAACGACCCCATTACTCGTGAGAGATGAGGAAGTCAGGTCCCGGACCTTCATCTTCGCTTTCCGAACGTGAATCAGCACCGGGTCCCTGAGACATTACTATTCCTTGCAGTGGTTCGTCATTGGCACCATCCATTGCCAGTAGTGTAGCCTTCAGCGACTCGTTGCTTCCGCCCAAATCTTGGTCGGTCTCGTTCGCACCACCGTATTCAATTAGTTCACTCTCAGGCGTTCCTTGGCTGCCTCCGTCGCCGTTCTCCTGTACCAACCCCAGAGTCCGCGACAATAGTGCCTTTCCCTCGCGAAAAGCTTCGAGTTCGGCCCCAATACAGCAAAGAAGAAGATTCCAGCCGTTCTCTTCCGCGAACTGGTACTGCTGCTCAAGCAGGTCGATCAAGCCGTCCATGCGGGTCAACGCGCTCGACATGTCGATTGGTCCTGCTGGCTGTATGTTTGAGAGCGCTCTCGTCTCCTTTTGGAGCCACTTCTCGAAATCGTTGATCTCCGTGACGATTCTTCGCCAAATGTCGCTGCCTGCTTTCAGGGCAGCAATCTCAGCTGCAACGCCTTGTTTTCGGTCTCTAAGCATAGCTCCTTCTCCCACCCAATGGTCCTTTGCTAGGTCGAGGGTGCGTCGTTTAGGATTTATTGTATAGAAATCTCCTGCTGACACGGCATGATGTTCCCCAGCCTGCAGACTCTGCTCAATGGGTGGTCTTTTCAAGAACGTCTTGATCTCGGAGTCTAGCATTTTCAAACTCGCCTCGAATGAGCTCAGCTTGGATTGTACCGAATTCTCTGTCTGGTTAGCTTGGTTGATGAGATGACGATGTCGAGCCCTCTTCTCAGCAAGCTCGTCTTCCAGTCGTTTGATCTCCGATTCCAGATTCTCCGCTTCCGCTTTCAGGCTGTTGACGTGACGGGTACCCGCTTCATTTTGTATCTTTGCGATCTGGTCCTTGAGGCCAGCTCTCTTGGTCTCGAAAAGGTCCACCGAACGTAGTGCTTGTTCTCTCCTGATTTCCTCTTCGTTCAATACTTTGATTTCTTCCTGCTTCACAAGCACAAACTCTTTCATGGATTTCGCCAGACCTTTCCTGGCCCCCGTCAACGAAATCTTCTTCTTCTGTGGCTGTCTGACAGGAATTATCTTCGGTCTTGCCAAGCTGTGAGGTGTAGATGTGGACGGAGTGGGAGTTAAGCTGCCGTTGGAGGAGAAGTCATCCTGAGCTCCGGATCCTAGCCCAGCCGAAAGGCCTTCTGACTGCGCGTCAAGAAAGGCCTGGATGTTGCGTTCCAGTGCTTTGGCTGCACGATCAATGGGCAGGAATGGATCGGTGTGATGGACTATGGAAGCACTCAAAGGAGCAGGTTTGAGCGCGTTTCCGATAGCCATCGACGACTGCTGAGAGAGTGTGTGGCTTGAGGATGACCTGGAGGATGTGGCATGACGTGATATCGGTGTTGTGCTTATGTCCCGGCGTTCATGCTGGGGGAGGATTGGGTTCGAAGGAGGGAAGATGCGGGAAATGAGAGAGCTTTGCATTTTGTCATGCTGTCGCCCAGGCTCTTTTTCGACAGTAAGAAAGTCCTTTGGTGTAACTTCCCGTCCCTTTATTGTGTCAAGAAGTGATTAACATCAGAACAAGTTCCATTCCGCCAGGCAGGAGTCCACGGGAGTTGAGCGCGTGCCCCATCTACTCTAGTTAGGAAGCCTTGGCGCCGGGGGGGAAGCTCTACGCTTTCCCCATTCTTGCTGATATCACCTTCGCACCTTTGCGCCTCCCCATTTGTTCCACAGCGCATCACCTGACGATATAGTGCTTAAGTTTCCTATGGTACGGGTACAGCGCCTCGCGCCTCACCTTGTTGTATAAGGGAGCAGGAATCTGGGACTAACCACGGATGTGACTTTGGACTCCCCCTCATTCATGCTTCGTCTCTACCTTTCTCGCTTTGTTTCCAGTTTGAGACGAATACCAAATATCCACTTACTTCTATCCAATGTGTCTGCCCAAGCCGGAATATTCTTTCACCATTCCTTCCATAAATGACGACACAACGTTAGATTGTCGCCTGTACCATCCAAAACAGCATCCCGAGTCCGACCTGCTCCACGCAACAAAATCCGCCATAGTCGCTCATCCATATGCCCCTCTGGGAGGCTGCTATGATGACCCTGTCGTTGCAAGCATTGGGAAGGTCTTGCTCAAGGCGGGATATATTGTAGGCACCTTTAACTTCAGGTACTTCTCCCGAAAGCAGCACTACAAAAACTTTAAGAACCAGTGTGAAGATTGTCTAGTCGACTCTAGCTTCGGCATACTGTTTAGCAACACACTTTTCTTCTCTGGCTCCAATTTGTCCTTGAATGTTCTGACAATTCTTTAGAGGCGCTGGGAAATCAGCAGGCCGCACTTCCTGGTCGGCAAAACCGGAATTGGCCGACTATGTATCATTCTATGGATTCATGCTGTCATACTTGAGTCATATCCAGCCTCTGGATACAAAGTCTTCGTGTGCTTCTGAACAGCCTGCTTCAACCTCAGCCTCAGCTAGTTCAGCTAGTCCAGCTAGTCCAGCTGGTCCAACTAGTCCAACTGGTCCAACTAGTCCAACTAGCCAATCTGATATGTCTGTCAGAGCTGGTCAGCCTGTGCGGCTAGTCCTCGCCGGATATTCATATGGCTCAATGATTGCTTCGCACTTACCCTCTGCCGATGTCGTAGTCAGGATATTCCGGTCACCTCTACCTGACTCCGCTGAAGCCGAAGTCTGTCTCAGGGCTTCGAGTATCGCACAATTACGCAAGCAAGATGTCCAATCTCGTCGGCGGAATGGAATACAACCTCGAGGTCGAGGTAGTTTGAGAGTGTCTGATGCAGTTCATGGCAATTCACATGCAATCTTGGTAGGCGGCTATGAATCCGAGTCAACCAGCCGACGTATCAGTCGTGAGTCATCAAGAAAAAGCCTTGATGTGAGCGTCCGGCAAAGCCTTGATCGTGTGAGAGAGAGGTTCACTTCGAAGCAGGCCAACAGCACCGAGGATCCTCCCGTGGAGACAATGGCTGCCTCTGACCTCAAGCTGGTAGCAGCAGAGGCCTGCTACTTACTTGTTTCACCATTGCTTCCTCCTGTTGCTTCATTTACCACCATGTTCTCTAGCCTTTCCTTTGCCGCGAAGAAATCTTCGACGGCTTTGGCCGGCGACGTACCTGCCAGCACACCGAATAGGGAGTTAGCGTTGCATCCCTCGTGTGCTGTGTATGGTGACAGAGATACGTTTACGTCTCGAAAGAAGCTGAGAAAATGGGCCGAGGATCTTAAGCAAAAATCCAACTCCCAGTTTCAGTTTTTTGAAATTGATGGTGCGGGACACTTTTGGCAGGAAAAGAACTCGATGGATCGTATGAAGGGTTCCATTGAGGAATGGCTTGGCACTCTGGATGCTCTGTAGGGCATTCGACGTGTGTTTTTGAGCATCATCGCCGCCGTCGTGTGTCAACGAGGGAACAATCTTTGGCGTGAAGGGCGACTGGGGGAATGACTTGTATTTCTTGACGCCGACCCCGACAGACGAAGCAAAGCGACGGCTAGCTGGGCTGGTCAGAGACGCTACTGCAAGTAGAACATGGCGTCCACCCAATTGCACACCCATTAGACTTTTGACGCCCACATGAGCAGGCTGCAACGCCCACCTAGCCTGGTATAGGTATAATGCTTTTCCCTTTAAAGCCTTGCAACGACTGTTTATAACCGACTCGAGTATCCTGCAAAAGGCTTGACCATCTTTATCTGCAGCGGAGCCGCCACCAATTTATCTGCTGCGAGTTTCTTCGAGAATGCTTGAAAGTACTCGGTCTTGCCATGTGCTGCCAGAGCTGCCTTATCTTTGTACCTACTCGCCACCACCCGATTAGCACGCCCATTCCAAGGGGTTGGCCCATGCCGCATCGTGGTCTGTGTGATCCTGGAAAAGAAATTGTCTTGTGATCCACTCACTTCTCAACAAACACAATTGTGCCGCTGCCATCCTTTTTCCTCTCCACATGCGCTTGGTAGGCTAGGACACCGGGCTCGTTTTCGTGGACTTTGGCAGCGACGTCCTTGATGAGTCCTTCGACGATCGAAAACTTGTCCGGGTGCGGAGTGATAATGGCGATGATGTTGATTTCTGACGAGGCCATCGTTTCGAGTTCTTGGCTGGCTGGGTTCAGCTGGACAATGTGAGGAGAAATGTAGCGCGGTGCTGAAGCAAATTGGGCAAAGTCTGTACTGGAAGGTGGAAAGACACTTTCAGTTCTCAGCTACAAAAAGATGCTGATGCTCCGGCAAAGCTCCTGTTTAGAAGAACCTTGGGGAATTTTCCCCGCAGGACACACCCTACCTTTTCGCCGAGGTTCGAGATTTTGCGTCTTCCGACGTATAGTGATCAATCACCAATGGTTTGTGAGCTTTGATAATGTAGCGCAAGTAAAACAAGCGAATTGTGAGATCGGAAAATAAGCTCCATCACTTTTGACATTCAGAATGACGCATTCGGCGGCGGTGGAGGCTCGTTGAGTAGACGACGCAACGCAGCGTCGATCGCTCCGCAACCGCAGCTGGAAATTTACGTCAACTCGCGGCTCAATTTCACGTGCCGAACTCTAACTTTTGCCAAATAACCCGGGGACAGATGGAAAACGTCATGTTTCTTAGGACTAGGAAACTTTTGGTGAAAAAGCTTGCATCCGATGTGAGACAAAAATTCACCCAGGGCGTGCCGGCAGCCGAATGCTCGATCCTGGCTTTTGCATGAGCTTCCGCTTGTTCATGCAGGACACTGCCGCGATGGTTCATTCCGGCAATGTGGCTCCGCCAAAGAGGGGGAGCCCTGCATAAAGAAGGCTCAAGCTTTAGACGCCCTCAGGCCCGGGCTTCTGGGGCTGCATATAAACCCCATGTTGGAGCATTTGGTACATCGCGTCGCACCGCTTTCCAGCTGACCTTAGGTATTGAGCCAGGCCTTAAATCCCATGATTATTGTTGTGTCATGGCCCTCTTTTTACCGCTGTGAAAGAGCGGCTTTTTGCACCGATTGTTCATGACATCACTTTGACGTCGTGCTGGCTTCTTTCAAATTGTTGATCGGGAGTTTTTACGGTACATGAGCAATTCTCCTCCAGCTCCAATCTTTGGGTGGACTGTCGTTGAAATCGGGAATTCCAAGCAGTCATAGCTAGCATCTAACCTTTCAAAAGCTGCTTCCCCAAATGGTTGTCCTTTGTGGCAGACGACAGTTTCCCCCTTGGAGCTATGCGGTACAGTTCTAATGCTCCAGGTAGCATTCTAAGCATAGAGGCAGTATTGAACTTTCGAGCACATCAAGAAATAATTGTTAGACCCAGGTTCGCATCAACCAGAACGGGAAAAGCTTGCCTGAACAGATTTATTCAATCGCAGACGTAGTTGCTGAAATATAGTAAGCCGTCTGGTCCTCCTGACCGAAAAAAGTGAGTGTCGGGTTGGCCAATACTATGTACAAACTAATGAAAGAGTGAATGTAAGATTGAATATGTAACAGTACATGTGCGTGCATGCGGGTGTGCTGTGAAGCAGATGACATCTTCTGACCTGACAAAAAAAACAAAAGTCCAATCTGCTGTTTTGGACACTGGGATCATATAAGTTAGGCCGTCTCGGGGGTATCTATGAGGCAAGATTGAGAAATAAGTAGCAAATAACAAACTCCCGCTCCCGAACGCATACAATCTGGTTTCTGTCTGTCTACCCTGTAGACTGCGTCCTGTAGCATGCTGCAAGTCACAATAACGCCCCTAATTGAGGTTGCCCTCTGTCCTTCTAGTGAAGACAATACATAGTGCTGTCCTGAATACGGACCCTGAATGTGGAAATCACTGTCGAAACGATAATGATTACCTTGTAGGATTCCAGCTCCTATCATAAGCGTCTCGACGGAAAGGATCATAAGACAGCGAACGCGATGGTGGAAGTGGTTGATTGGTCGTATTTGGAGGTCGGGGATCGAAAGGAGAAGGTTGCAGAGGAGGTGGGGGCCCCAGAGAGAGACCGTAGCCGCCTGACGGTTGTGAACTGGTCATAGGGGACGCGGGGGGGCCGCGAGCGAAGGGGGGTTGATAGTCGCCAGTCCGTCGTCTTTGGTTTCTCGTGGGAGACTCCGTACCTTCCCCCGAAGGGTTTCGCCATCGCGAGGAAGGATCTTCAGCCGGAAGCGCGGTTGACGGAGGTGGAGGGAGCAACCTGCGCGCCTGCGGAGAAGGCGGTCGTATAGGCACCTGGATCGGACCGAGCGCCCTTGCGACAAAGTCTCGATAGAAATTGCGTTCACCGAGATAGAAATCCCGGTCTTCTGTAATGTCTCGGATGACCTTCTGTAGAGATTCGATGGTCTGATTGGCCTCCTTTTCCTTCTCTTTTCTGCGTGCTCGAAAACGCGCGGACGCACCTGCATTGCGCTTGCGCTTCTCGTCAGCCATTTTGGAAGCCTGTTGTACATCGACTTCTACAGGGACCACCATGGGCCCCGATTCGGTGTCGAAAGTCATCTGATACGATCCATGTGGAACGTCGTAGTGAGCCTCGCCCATAGCAGTCGGTGGAAGGCCATGTTGTGGATGGTCCATCGCCCGGCCTGTTTGGGAATGAGAGTACATACTAGGAGGCATCGTTGCGTTGCCGTACCTAATGACTGGAGATGCCTGACTGAACTGACTATAAGATGAATGTGACGTACTTGGACTTTCACTTTGCGCTGCAGGAATCGAGGCCGATGCCGGCGCCAAAGCCACACCGCGTCCACCGCCTGCCCTCCCAGGCTCCGTCCTCCCAGACTGTGAGAATGGAGGGTAGGAGGATCCGAAGCGGCCAGCGCTGCTTGCTGGCGGCAAAGGTGGAATCTCAGATTCTGGATGTGAACCTGGTTCGGCCGTGTAGATGCGGCCTGCGCCAGGTGCAAAAGAACTTTGGACAAGCCCTGCCAAAGAGGTAGACGTGCTGCGCGCACCCAAGCTGGCAGCTCGCAGTCCAGGTGATTTGGGCGTCAGCACGCGTCTGGCGTCTCGTCCAATTGGACCAGCGAGTGGCTCGGGTTGCGGCGACTCGCGACTAGGTCTCTTCAAAATCTTTGGTGATAGCGCGGGTATAGGTGGGAGCGTCGCTGGAGTTGGGCTGTCTGTGCCTGGTGGAAATCCGCCAGTACTCGCTCTCCGCTCTCTCGATGAGCTAGCTGGGCTGTCAGGCTGCGAAGGATTCAGAATGCTCTGCATCTCGAGGCCTCTTGAAGGGCCGAGGGTTCCAGGCAAAGTTGGCGGCGGCGGCGGTTGCTGTTGCTGCTGTTGCTGTTGTTGTTCGCGTGCTGGTGGGGGAAACATATGTGCCGATCCGGCTTGTGTAGACTCAGCCTCCCCAGTAGATCCATGAGATGCTCTTGGGCCTGTAGCCTCCGAGCTTTGTCGTCTTGAATGAATGTTCGATCCATGCGGACCTGGTTGATCTGTCTGGCGCAGAGAGCTGGATGAAGGACCCGACGCAGGAGGTTCCTGCGACATGTAATCCTCGAGCTTCTCGCACGGTACCACCCGCGAATTTGAACATGGACCACTCCCCCTCCCCTCCCAGCTGCCAAGTCCCCTCCAGGCACCGAACTGCACCAAATCGTCCTTGCGATCACTTGTATCAAATTCCCGCGCTCGGTCGAGAAAAGGGTGCGAGAATGGCGCCCCAGGATAACAGGAAGGGGAAAGGACGTGAATCTTGGATGTAGCCACTTTGTAGAAGGTAAAAGGGTTTGGGTTTTGGATATCAGGGAGTGTGACGGAAGTCAACCTGGTGTACCTCGTAAAGTGACCAACATCACAATACGAAAATACAGACTTTGCCCAAACAGTCAGTGCAAGGGCTGGCGCAGGCGCAGCAGCGTCGGATGTGACGGTACGAGAAGTTGGCTGAGAAAATAGGTCCAGAGGCGGTCCCGAGCTTACTGCGGTCGAACACGCAATTCGCCGCGAGTCAGATGGAGGCAGCAAATGAGGGAAGAAAGGTTAAGTCGTCAGCCGCGAGAGGTCATCCTCCGACCCTTGGAAAACAAACCTGAGGGGAGTGCGAGATGACTGACACGACTATGTGCCATGCTGGGAGCAAAGATCAACATCATTGGTACGCAGCCAGCGCGAAAGCTTTGTCAACGTCTTGGATCTTTGTACTCACGCCGATGCGACTGGCCTTCCGGGGAGACGGGAAAGTCATTGGCTGGCAAATGAAGTGGAGTGTGCAAGTATACTTAGCGCAACAAGCTCAAGTCGCGACGAGGTCCCCCCGAAAGCTTCTAAAAAGGTGTCGAGGGGGGGTTGTTGGGGCGTGATCTGCGGGCCTTTGGGAAGCGGATTTTTCTAAATTGGCCAGGTAGGTGACTGGCGTTACGTCTTGGACTTGGAAGGAGTGCCAATCTAGCAGGAAAGGAGCACTTCCAGAGGCGTTGCTGCGCAGGGTGGATCGGATCGTTATTGGCGTCACCGTCAACGCGGTTGACGGGGCCTGCAGCTGCATATGAGGCGTGCGCTAGAAGAGCAGCAGTCTGACCCACCAGGAGACAGGTACGGTTACAGGTATCCACTACCGGCCTCACATCAAGTACGATGTACCTCTTGCACTACCCCCCCGGTAGTGCGAGGCCGCGCCTTGACCAGAAGAAATGCTAACCTACCGTTACTCGGCAGCGGTGTCTAGGATTGAGCTTCGAACGAAATGACCAGGTCATTGGAACGGATCAGCCCTTGCCACTTGGTGATTTATTCTCCGTATCCCGCGGATTGCAATTGCATGATTGGGTGATGAGATTGGCTTTATGGTTGCCAAATTGCTGTCTAATTCCCAGCACTCCACAATCGCAACAGCCGTCTCAAACCTTGAATTGCTTTGCATACCTGGAAGTTGCTTGAGCGCTCCAGGGTCCCTGCCGAGGCGGTCGATGATCTGGATCAGCTGCAGAAGCTTTTTAGGTACGTCGACATCGAGTCATCTGATTGGTGCCGCGCGCTTCGCCTCGTCAAGCTGATCTTCATGTCAGATCTGCATTGTTTTTGTCGTCGGGGACCTGTGAACCACGATCAAGATGAGGCGGTTGGCAGTCAGGGGCCGAGGGCATGTCGCGGAAGGCAGGGTTTTTCGGGGCCCGTGCTAGTGGGTGGAGGGGGGAAGAGGGGAGTCCGTAACTCTTGCCATGATCATTTGGGCCAACACTGAACAACTCTATTTACTCTGTATTTTTTGCGGCCCGACATGTCAACAAGCTGTCAAGTCTACTCGGCGGTTTCGGTCGGCTCTCGTATAAGCTGGGAAGATGTCGACAGGAGCTTCGTTATCGTTGGTGCGGAGCAGGAACCTCATCTGGCTTCGGCCCTACCCCCACTAGAGTCACTGCATCCGTGCCTGACAGAGCGTGTGCTTGATTCAAAAAACAGGGCATCCGAAACACGGGAGGGGACAAGATGGCTCGGGGAATTAAATTCGCAATGACCATTATGAGATGTGCGCGCATCCCCGACCACCATCTGAACCAGCGTTTCTTGGTAAGTTGGCAGAGAATTGCTTGACTATTCTATTTGAGCTCCAAGATGTCGACGAGGCTTATGGTTTGCTTCTAAAGTTGGATGGGGTACAATCGGCGTACCCTGGAACTCAATGCCAGAACATTTCAAATCAACTTGGAGCCTTCGGGAGAATTGCGACTTGATGCCTCACCGGAAATGGGCATTCTAGGCATTGGTGGACTGGGTGGTATGTTGGGCAGCACTGCGTGTGATGCATTATGCAGAGAATGCAGCATAGCCGGGGTCATGCAGGATTTTGCGGCTAGACTCCAGCGGCCTTTTGAGCTTCGACTTTTCTTTTCATGCCGGGAATTAGCACTGTTACGGGATCTGCCCAAGCTCCCGGACCAACAGAATGTGGGCAATGTCAGATCCTGGGATCGATCTGCCCTCCATGAAGACCTACCCGTTCGTTACATATCTGTGAAGGACAGTGCAGGTGCAAAGTGCTCAGGTCTAAATTAAGTTCTAACGTACAATGATCAAAGCAGTTGAGTTTCGTAGCACTCTCGGATATCCTTTTCTGCCATCACGGCCGGTAAGTCGAGCAATTGCCCGCAGAAGGAAAAAGTACTAGAGGGAGGGTCAAGCCCGAGTTGCAGGCTGGACCAGCGCCCATATTCAGAAGAATACGAGTAGGAATTGTCCCTACCAACACCCGTATTTGTCGCTTTCACCGCCGCACGGGGATGTTTTCGACCGAATCCGTCCAGGCAAAAGGCTAAGACCGGCTTCTCGGAAAGTGTGGACCTATGCCTCGCCCTGGGAGACGATCTGCACGGGATATGAGCGTTGAAGATCTGCACGTCCGGGCACGCTGATCCACCATGGCACCCCCCCTGGGAGGTGCCGAATGTGGCGCTGCGGCCAACTGAGTGCCGCTGAGAATCTTGGGGGTTCTGGGTGTCGGTCAGTTATCACATCTTCCCAAATGGTTCTGATGGATCGACCCAATTTCTCCACTGTCCACAACCAATCTGTGCCTGTCTCAAAAGTGCGACTGCCCTGACTCAGTGTCGCTTTGCCGGGGCTGGATCACATCGGAGCATCTGCCATGACGGGAGGGAAAAGGCCCTCGAACCATGATCCTTGTCCTCAGATATCGCTGATCACGTGCCATTCATGGGTTCTACGGCCTCGTGCACACATTTCCAATACGTACACGTAGGGGCCATGAATGAAACAAAAGGAACATGAAGGGAGCATTCTGTTGGCAATTCAATCAAATGATTCCAGGAAGCAATTTTAGGAAATCGACCGCCCGATGCCAAGCTTACTAAATGCCCTCTCCGAAATTTTGAGTCGGCTATTGCAAGTCCGTCGAGCTCTGTTTAGCGAAAGATCAAGCTTCAGAACTGACAATGGCACCCTCGGTAAGGGTTCTCCGTGAGCGAATCCCGCGGAAGTCCACTGAAAAACCTGTCAGGCGTCGGAAATCAGGCACTACTTCCAAAAGCTAACTCATTGCACGCTCCCTGAATCATGGTAGCGAAAATTAGTTTGATAACGGCCCCGCATAATATTTACATACATCACGAGGACTGTGCTGGCGACGAGTTTCAGAATTTCCTGTGGACCACGGCAAATTACGAACAGACGTTTCAGATGTGAGGTAATTGGTGGACATGGTGGAAGCCTTATAAGGAATTGGAAAGCAGGAGCACTGGCGCAAAAGTCGTTCTAAATTCAGCTCTCCAGCCACTCCAACAAGTTGACGGGCGTCCTGCATGGCGTTTTGAGCTCCCCTCCTGGCTCCTCCCCACGCCAGGAATAGAATCATTCTCCGAGGCCCCGGAGGAGCATGATAGATTGTTCAGACAAGGTTCGTAAACCGAGCTTTGTGCCTCGGACGGCCTTTGACCCCGACGTCTACTCTGAAGAGATTGCCTGCGTACTTTGCCGATTCAGGGTACTTGTCCGGCTCCCCCTCTTTGGCACTCGTGACGAACAATGCCGTGCCAACAAATACTGGACATGTAATGTTCCGCGTTGGAAATGAGATCTCCCCTATCACCTTGCCTTCGGGTGAGATGCGGATGATCTTCGACCCCGCATAGCAGGCGTGCCAGATACAGTCCTCGACATCCCAGACATGCCCGTCGATGTTAGAGTCTTCCTTGTTGTGGAAGAATACTCGCTTGTTGGAGATGTTGCCAGTCGTCGCGTCGAAGTCAAAGGCAAGGATATTGTTTTCAGGCGTGTCAGTAAGGAACATTGTGTCGTTCTTTTTGTTCCAGCTAATGCTGTTCGGTATTATCGGGCCCTTCTCTATCATTCGATGCAGGGTTCCATCAATGTCCATTCGGAAGACTACGCCCGGATCTGTTGGTTCCTTTACTGCTGGGTCATTCATTGTGCCAACCCAGAACCTCCCTTCGCTGTCTACAGCACCGTCGTTCGATCGCATTCTGCAGGCACATGAGTGGAAGGAATTTCATTTGCAATCAGAAAAACAAACGTACTCTTTCGCCTTCTCTGGTCCATCATCCTCATTCCAGAACCTCGCTACATATTCATGCGTGGCGCTTTTGACGTTGAACTTCGTAATGCCATCTTTGGCCCCAGCGAGGATCACCTCAGCCGATCCCTCGATGTCTGCCGTCACTCCAATCGAAACACCGGTGTCAATCACTTTCAATGAACTCGGGCCTTTGGAGAGGTCCACAATGTGAAGTTTTTCTCTCTCAATGTCCTGTCGTCCGAGACTTTCTTGAGCATGATCAATCCCAGTCTTCGAGGGTATGGGATGCTTACCACGAAACGAAGCTCATTCCGCTCTTCATCGTAGAAAGGCCCTTCTCCTAGGCTACATTTGGTGTCCAGATAAGGCTGCAAGGGATGAGCACGTCAATATCAACCCCGCAGATTTTCTATACCTCTGTAACCGTCCATTTTTGCATTGCCATCTCACGAAGAGAACAAAGAAAGCTGATATGGAACGTAATCTGGTTGGAATTTACGACGACGAAGAAGAAGAAGCTACAGCTCTCAATGAAATTATCTACAGGAGGAATACTGTTGTCGTCTCCAGCGGTGATATCATTTGCTCCGTGACGAGAAGAGAATATTTCCACTGCGGAATATCCTAAGTCCGTGCCAGATTGGGCTCGTACTAGTTACTCCAACAAACTTTTTAGCGACAACTTCGTAGCCACTAAAGCTTCTCTCAGTTGGAGAACTTTGTACACATCATGTAGACTGTTTCCTGGGGAGCGTCTGTCAGCGGTCAATTCACAGTGGAAGGATCGAACTGCGTACCACTTGCATTCGAGCAGAGAACTGGGTAAATGAAGTGATTACGGATTTAAAAGTGGTAGGATTCATCACGCACTTCTGCAAGCCACGTCCATTTTTGTCACATTCGGTTTCCCAATAATGAAGAGTGAAACATTCGTGATCTGCGGGTCTATATATGGAGATGGCCACTTTCCCTTTCCACCTTCTAAGAATCTGAGACAAGCTTTGAGCGGATATTTCCAGTAGATCCGAAGCTTGGGAAGCTGAACCTAAGACGCGAGCCGGCATCTCCGGATCTTGAAACAGGCATCGAGTGTTGTTGATCACCAAAGTGTCCGACCCGCTCGCTGTGCCACATTCCGTTCCCGATCTCCATAGCCCCATCCTTGCAGATGATCCTGGCCTCGCTTCGGGACCCTCAAAGCAATGGCGGTCGCGATTTTGGGCGAGCTATACCCCCCCCGCGTTTTCACCTCCTGGCTGTGTCAGCCTCACGGATTTATGATCCTTGAGCGCCGACTGACCACGGCTCGCTCTGGCAAGTCCTGTACAGCGCGACATGTCCTCAGGTCATCAAATCTGCTGTACCCTGCAAAAATGCTCGTCTAAGACGTAGTGTGGAGTTGCTCAAGCCCTGGCTGATGGTAATATGAAAGCCCGAATAGCTTTCATGGCATCCCCTTCATGTGCTCTGAGCAATTCCGTGGCTTTCACTTTCGACAGGTCGAGCTCATCAACCTGTCACCATTTAGTTACCTGCGTGCAGTAGAATCTGGAGAACCCGCAAGGGGCATCGTAGGCACTCACCAACAGATTTACATCTTCACTTGCAATCTTGACCTTCTTCTTCACCTCTGCCTCTGCAGCCTTCTTATCACTCTTCTTCGCATCTTTCCTTCCACCTGTCCCACTTGCTATCTCAAGCCGACTCATCGCTTTGCCCAAAGCTTCCTGATCCGCAGCTGATGGCTGCTTAGAAGAAGTACCCGCCGTCTCATCTTGTGATATTTCGTTGGCGTTGAGTGAATTGAGGGCGGCGGCTGCTTTGCGGTCTTCGGCATTTTTAGGAAGGCGTGCGGTTTCCTCATTGTCTAGGCCTTCTGCAGCATTGGAGGCGGAAGATAGAGGTTCTGCCATGTTGAAAAACAAGGTCCCACCTGTGCTACTTGTCGGCTGAGGCTAACGGGGAGGTTATGGTCACGAAAAGAGTGAGTGCGAAGTGGTCAGGAAATTATGCGTTTTGAGCTTGAGCCAAGATTGGAATCTGCGCAGTAAATGCTGAAATATACGTGCACGTTTTCGGTAACCAGCCAATAGAATTTTGAATGTTAGTCATTGACATACGTAGTCGTGCCTTGCACACCGAGACTTTATGAGACAATGGGTAGCCTGAGCAACCTGGTACGTCCTGGGGCTGTCATGCAGAGATCGATGCTCATAACATATTGCTAGACGACTGGGTCTCAAAATATCTCTCGGTTCATTTGAGACGTTCTCAGACCTTCAGAATGGCAATGAATAACCAGACTGATTGGACGCCCTCAAGCTGGACAGTCAAACCCATTAAGCAAGATGTCACCTATGAGGACAAGAAAGGGTTCACTGATGCAGTCGAAAAGCTGAAAAGACTGCCCCCGCTTGTCACGCCGCAAGAAATTGTCAAGTTAAAGAACAGCTTAAGGGATGTCGCTCTCGGAAATGCTTTCTTGCTTCAGGGCGGAGATTGTGCAGAGCTCTTTGACTACTGCGAGCAAGGCATGATCGAAGCCAAAGTCAAGCTCCTCCTGCAGATGAGCTTAGTCCTGATCTACGGAGCGAAGAAAAAGGTCGTCCGTGTCGCACGCATGGCTGGCCAGTTCGCCAAACCAAGGTCGAGTCCCACGGAGACCATAAATGGAGTCACCATGCCTTCTTTTCGCGGAGACATCCTCAACAGCTACGAAGCCGATCCTGAATCCCGCACGCCAAATCCATCGCGGCTCGTCGATGCGTATTTTCATTCAGCCGCAACACTTAACTACCTTCGAGCGGCGATTTCCTCTGGTCTTGCAGACCTACATTCACCTTTAGACTGGGGCCTAGGCCATGTCCTAGACCCCACGCTCAAAGACAAGTACCAGCGCATCACCCAGAGCATCACCGACACCCTAGACATGATGCGCACCATCGGCCTCGACACTGGCGGCGGCCTTGAGACCGTCGACCTCTTCACCTCCCACGAAGGCCTCCTCCTCGAATACGAACAATGCCTAACCCGCCAATTCAAGCACCCTCCAAACACCATCCCAGGCCTGCTCGAGCAACCAAAAAGCCCCGAAGGCCTCCGCACCCACCACCGCAAGATCTCCCTCCCCACCCGCCTCCCTCCACCTCGACCCCGTGACACCGGCTACTACGACACCTCCGCCCACTTCCTGTGGATCGGCGACCGCACCCGCCAACTCACCCACGCCCACGTCGAGTTCTTCCGCGGCCTCAGCAACCCGATCGGTGTCAAAGTCGGCCCGACCATGCCCCCTTCCGACCTGGCCCCCCTCCTCGACATCCTCAATCCCTCCCACGAAATCGGCAAGGTGACCCTCATCACGCGCTACGGCGCCGACAAGGTCGCCCAGCACCTACCCGCCCACATCTCCGCGGTCCGCAACTCCGGCCATGTCGTCGTCTGGCAGTGCGACCCCATGCACGGCAACGGCCGCAACGCTACCGTCGCCTCCCCCAACGGCGACGGCTCCTCGACCGTCATCAAGACCCGCCGCTTCGGCGACATCCTGTCCGAGCTGCAGCAGGCCCTGCAGATCCACCGCTCCATGGACTCGTACCTCGGCGGTGTGCATCTCGAGCTGACCGGCGAGGCTGTCACCGAGTGCGTGGGTGGCGCGGAGGGTTTGACCGAGGAACACTTGAGTCTGAACTACACGACATTTTGCGATCCGAGACTGAATGAGAAGCAGGCCCTAGAACTAGCCTTCTTAGTTGCCGGATTCTATCGCGAAGAGCTAAATGTAGAAGCGAGCTGAATGAGTGAACGAATGGCCGGGCGCTTGGGATTATGGCATTTGCATGGAGACCATGGGGAATTAGGGACGGCCCATACTCCCAGAATGAGCGGTCAAAGTGCACTTTGCATTATTGAGTTTAAAAGGTCCATTCACTATAGACAGCACAAAAAGAATCTCGAGAACCAATGATCCCAAGACGCCAGAGTTGACACGAATCAAAACCTCCTTCAGCCTTGCCTAAGTCATCTCAACCCACAAACCCAATCCATTTCTCCCTTGCGCCCGCAGATCCCGCCACACCCACAGGCTTACTGAGCAGATCGATCTCTTAAGCCGATTTATGCCCTCCATAAATGGTGACCTCACTTCCCCAAGGGGCTCGCAACCCGCGGCCTCCAATTCATTGTCTTTCTCCTCGCTGCCTCCAGCCTTAATCGGACACTCTCGTCAGGCTGATCCTCGATCCGGCCTGTCACTGGAAATCCCAACCCGCTTCCCCTCCTATGTCCACTGCCCGCATCCGTGTCAAACAATCCCTTCTGCGTCTGCTTCGGCGGACACGTCTGTTGTACAAGCTTCGCTCCCTGCGAGAGGTAGTACGGCGTTGTTGGTGACATCTCATTGCTAGGATCGTAATTGACGTGTCCTGTCGGCGTGGCAAAAGCTGCAGCATCGTTCGGATTCGATGTCATGCTTGCAGCAAACGCGGCTTGAATGCCTGTCGGCGTTGAGAAAGACGAATCCGGCAAGTCAAACGCGGAGTCATCGCCCTGATCGACGGCCGCATTGTCCGTGGTCATCTTCAATACGCTTCTTTCAGCTCGAACAGGCGTAGCGACGAGTTCAGCTTTCATTGCTGGTGTCATTTCCGCCGAGACAGATCTCCTTCCCTTGGCTGCACTGATTGAGCCATTCATGTTGATGAGTGCCCGCGGCTCCATCGATTTGCGGCGTCGAGATCCGCCACGCGGCAAAAGCGATGTGTCAACTGTATACTGTGCTTCGTCAAGCCAAGCGTTCTCACGCTCGCAACTACCACCATTGTCAGCACGGTCGTTTCTCAGGAAGAAGAGGGATGTCACTTACTCTAGTACCCACCCCACACCGACACACTGCACAACACCACCCGCATCTCTAACTTTCTCCAATGTCCTTTTGCCACCATCCTTAAAGACCACGTGCGTAATACCGACTTTTCCAGCAACTCCGCCTGGCGTGACCATTTCAGTCTCTACCTCACCACCCAAGACGCTTGGCCTAGGATTCCAGTTCCACTGCTTTACACATCTTGCGCCCATCTGAGTTAGTAGCTCTATGAAAATGCCACTTGCGTCTGCACCTTCCGTGGTATGGACATCGACGAAGACAACAGCACCCTGTAACGCACCCTTTTGAACAGCTTTCAAAGGGCTTCTTCCTGGTGTTGTAGACGTCGATCTGATAGCTGCAGAAGGAGTGGGCGGAGGCAGATTCTCGTCGTCGTCATCGATTTCTATCCCATCCAGAGTCGAGTCGCCAAAGTCATCAACCATGAAAGATTGTTCTCTTGGTGTGTCTGGAGCTAGCGATTTTGTGCGCTGCTCTGGCGACAGTGACACAGCAGTGGCATTTCGTGGGATTAACGAGGGTGCGAAGATTGGCTTCTTAGCTGAAGAGGGCCCGGCTGAAAGGGATCTGCTTCTCTTCTTGGGAATCTTGATCGGTGAAATGTATCCTTCTGGTCGTAACGGGACCTTGGAAACAACAGTATTCACAAACCTCGGGAGCAGAGTGCTTTGATGACTTGGAGTGCCATAGTCCTCTGTTGGAGATGTTGGTTGGGGTGCTGCTTCACGACCACGGTCTTCGACTTCAAGCATAGTCTGCTTCAATCCTTCTGGACTCTCGGGGTGCTCGCTATCGGTTGCCAGAGTAGGTTCTTCTATTGCCGTCGCAGATACAGGATTTCCTACTTTGGCTTTGGCTTGGGCGTCAGCTGAGACGAAGTTAGATCGAGTGGGTGTAGTTGAGAGACTTTCATAGTCATAGATCCGCGTTTCGTCGGAACCGATTTCGAGTAGCGCTCCGTCATCCAAGTCAACGGCTTCAGGGTGAGGTAGAAACTCAGGCGATTTCTCTTCTACAATTGTTAGGAGTTCGGCCCCAAGAACTTCGGGCGACTTCGCATTCTCTTCCCGAGGGGTCATTTGCACGCCCTCGACTTCTTCCTCGAGATCTTTGATTGCCATCTCGTCCGCGAAGTAGGAGGATCTTTCAGGTGAGCCGGCCATGTTCAAATCGTACGATCTTCTAGCAGACTTCGTGCTGCGACGATCAGCAGAACCCACTGCAGCCATAGAAGATCTCGAACCGATGGAACGTCGTTGGGGCGTTGATTGTCTGCTGACCTGTACCTTGCCAGGAACGTGCTGAGCTGCAAAAGGAGAGAACAAGCCATGCTGCTGCGAACTTTTGCTTTTTGGTTTGTCTGGGCTGATGGCAAGCCAACTGCTGAGCTGTGCGGCTAGTGGAGTGAAGCCCACGTTCCTTGATGTCTCCACAGGGTTCACGGTTGATAAGCGCGATGGAATTTTCTTGCTGAGGACACTGGGCGTCTCTGTCCGAAAGTCGTGGAAGGGGGTACTTTCAGCCTGCAGTTCGTCTTCAGAAGACTCATCTTCATATTGAGGGCGAGCTGAATGGAACAAAGCGCTCGCCACATCCTTTGGGATTGCTGTTTCTACAAATTCAGAACCAGCTTCGGCTTTTTCAATTGCCAGAGAGGCTGCCACGCCCTCCATTGGCTCGCCAGCGTCGGTTGAATTCAAATCAAACTTGCTCTGAGACGACGAGGTGCTTAACAGATGCGGGGCCACCTCAGCAGGGCTCAGCTCGGCGGAGAAGACTGGGAGGGATTCTACTTCTTCATTTGTGCTTTGAAGTGAGGATGGACTAGGCTTCGAAACTTTGATCGGGCTCCTGATGTCAAGGATCGATTCATCGAAATCAATGCCCGCATGTGTTTCAAGTGCCAATTCTTCGCTACTGATCTTGTGCACCTTCATGAAACGCTCAGGAGACTGAGATGCTCCGAAGTTGGACGAGGCTATAATGTCTCGGGGCTCCGTGTCGAGGTCGGTCTGGCTCGTGGCTAAAGGCAGGTCGTTACCCTTGGCAGGCAGTGTCTCAGAAGCAGGAGGCTTGGAGAACAGGAACAGTCGTTTTGGAGGTGATTGCATCAAGGTTGGCTTTGCTGGAGACTTCAATGGTTTGATTGCGGACTGTGTAAAGATGGAGCTGCCGATTGCGCCCCTCTTTGGAGATTGAAGGAGCACTGATTGAGACTGGGATGATTGGGCTGACATGTCCGTCTCTGTGCTAACTTTCAGAGCGGACGGAGGAAATATCAAGACTCCATCACCTCTCTTAGGCGACTCTTTCAGGCCATCCTTAAACGGACTTGGTGGAAGTTTCCGTGCCGGGCTCATGAGGGTCATTGATGGAACCTCTTTCCCAGGCGACTTGGAGAGCAGAGCTGTGCTGAAGTCAAGCTTCTTCACTGGTGAAAGAGTTCCTGAAAGTATTGCACTATGTTTTGGTGACTTGCTCAAGTCTCTGACAGGGGTCTTGGCTCCGCTAAGCTCGTCCTCATCTGAACTACCGGGAGAAGAAGATTTGGCGATTTGCGTCACCTTCTTCGGAGAGAGCGGCGTAAGCCTCAGCTCCTTTGCGGTGTCTGCGTTCGTTGTTCCGGCAGTCTTTCTACCCTTGGATGTTGCTGGTTTTCGAACAGGCCTTGCACGCAACCCACCAGCAGCTGCAGTGTCTGATCCTTTCGAGCCGAGTCTCTTTCTAACAAGAGGTTGATTCTCCTTGTCACTTTCTGGAAGATCTTGGAACGTGACCTTCTTTCGAGTTGCTGCAGTGGCTTTCGCAGTCGACGCGACTGTGGATTGAGCGGCAGCCGCGCCCGAGCCAGCTCGAGTTCGGGTCTGTCGCATTGGTTGCTGCTGTTGAGACTCCTGAGGCTCCTCGATGGACTCGGACGCTATAGCCTTCTTCGGTCTCCCTCGAGTTTTTGTTGCTGGCTGCATCTCACCAATTTCATCTTTGTCTGCCGCAGCCTTCCGACGAGTCTTTGGCTTTGTCGCTCCGCTAGCTTCGTTTAGTTGCTGCTGATCATTTGGCATGGCATCATCGGTTTTGGGTTCTTTCCTTCCTTTGCTCGAGCTCTTGGACTTCTTGGTAGTTGGCTCGTCGGCCGCAGCATCTGATGCTGGCTTGTCATCCGTCGCAGGCCTGTCCAATGGAGTTACTTTGATCCTCCGTCTAGCCGTGGTAACAGTTGATGCCGCCTTGGCTGTGGTCTGAGATCGCCTCTTCGCTGCAGCACTTGCTATTGTATCTTCGGGGTTGTTCATATCTTCCACATCTGGTTTCGTGCGCCTTGATGTCGCCAGCTTGAGCGCTGCAGCTCGCTTCGGTGGGGCGTTCATCTCGTCTGCTGTCTTTGTTGCAGCTGCCCGGGAGCGCGTCACTCTTTTTCCTGGTGTTGCAGGCATTTTCGATGGTTGGTTGGCACCTACTCAATGGTGGTGGTGTTGGTGCAGAAAGGGAAGGTGGAATCCGCTGTTACATCGAGCTTTAGTGGAGTTTGTCGCTTCGCTGTGTTTGTTGTTCCTTCTCCGCACGCTTTCCTCCGAGCAACGGCGCCAATCCTATTTTGGCTGACGTCTTGGCAAGCCAATTGAGTGAGAAGGCCTAAAAATTGCGTGCTCGAGGTTTATCGGGTGCGGAGAGCAGAAAGGATGGAACGTTCCGATGTTGCTGCTTTACCTTCGAATAATCGGCTTGTCTCTTCCTTCTGCGCGTCTTCAAAATTTCCATCCATCTTAATCCTTCTGCACCCATCCCTCTCTAAATCCTCGAAATTAACCCTCGAAACCTTTTCAAAATGAGCTCAACCTCAGAACGTCCGGCGTAAGTGCTTCTCCTCATCTTAGTCGTCTCAGCATGCGAAGAAAGCTCACTCGTTCTCAGACTGCGCCTGGGTAGCATTGCCCCCAACTTCGACGCCGACACCACAAAGGGTCCCATCAACTTCCATGACTTCATCGGCGACAACTGGGTCGTCTTCTTTTCCCACCCCGAAGATTACACACCAGTTTGTACAACTGAGCTTGGTGCCTTTGCCAAATTGGAGCCTGAGTTCACCAAACGCGGTGTCAAGCTGATCGGTCTGTCGGCAAACACCGTGGAGACCCATGAAGGATGGATCAAAGATATCAATGAGATCAGTGGTAGCGACTTGCAGTTCCCCATCATCGGTGACAAGCAGAGACAAATTGCCTTGGCCTATGATATGCTGGACCACCAAGATGCCACAAACGTTGATGAGAAGGGCATTGCTTTCACCATCCGCTCAGTCTTTGTGATCGACCCCAAGAAGACCATTCGGACCATCCTATCCTACCCTGCCTCTACGGGCCGAAACACGGCCGAGGTCCTTCGCATCGTTGATTCACTACAGACAGGGGACAAGCACAAGGTTACGACTCCTATTAACTGGATTCCTGGTGATGATGTGATCGTGCACCCAAGCATCAAAAATGAGCAGGCGAAAGAGATGTTCCCGGATTTCAAGATCATCAAACCATATCTGAGGGTGACACCCCTTCCTAAGGAGAAGACTAGCGCTGCATGAAAAATAGGATCCTTGGCGTTTGGCCTGAAATGAGTGCACGGACATGTTCAATCCTGTGGGATGGTGATTGCATTCGAGGCTTGAATTAGTGATCACATACTCCCATATTCACCTCAAACGCTACTATGTGTGGCGTCAATCAAAGTCTAGCAAAACTATGACACAATCTGCTTACTTTAGTTCTCCCGCATATTATGTAGCAATAAATCGG
>Ga0335072_10000591_pt1 | contig 67679 bp, 59 predicted proteins | sample Lox_Sample_21_FD_206725 | JGI IMG/M metagenome (GOLD analysis project Ga0335072, IMG submission 206725) | Soil microbial communities from Loxahatchee National Wildlife Refuge, Florida, United States - Lox_Sample_2.1 | ecosystem: Environmental > Terrestrial > Soil > Wetlands | place: USA...
TGACCCGCCGCGGCCGTCCGCGCGAGGCGATCGTGGGCAGCGGCAAGGACGTGGCCGACCGGCTGGAGAAATGGTTCGCAGAGCATGCCTGCGATGGCTTCGTGATCGCCGCCACCCATATCCCCGGTGCATTCGAGGATTTCGTGCGCTTCGTTGTCCCGGAACTGCAACGCCGCGGCATCTACCACAAGGATTACGCCGGCGTGACGCTGCGGGAAAACCTCGGCCTGCCGCATCCGCCGTTGGGATGGTGGAAACAGCGCTGACGGCCACCGGCGAAAAAAGGAGGAAACCCCATGTCCGCATCCAACTGGCAGCTCAGCGGCGAATACATGGAGAGCTGCAACTGCGATTACCTCTGCCCATGCATCTTCACCAATCCCCAGGCCGAGGTGACCTACGACCACTGCACCGCTGCCCTGATCTTCCGCATCGATCGCGGCCATCGCGGCAGCGTGACCCTGGACGGCCTGTGCTTCGCGCTGTTGATCCGGTCCGGCAAGGTGATGGCCGACGGCAACTGGATTTTCGCCTGTGTCGTCGACGACCGTGCCGATGACGCACAGCGCGCGGCGCTTGCCGCCATCGTCAGCGGTGATGCCGGCGGCACGCCTGGCATGATCCGCCAGAACCTGGTCAGCGACTTCCGCGGGGTCGCGTTCAAGCCGATCATGTTCTCGATGCAAGGGTTCACGCGTTCGGTCTCGATCCCGGACCTGCTGTCTTTCGAAATCGAAGGTGTCACCTCGCGCAACCGCAGCGGTGAGCCGTTCTATATCGACAACACCGCGCATCCGGCCAACCGACGTCTGGCGCTTGCCCGCGCGAAGCAACTGCATCTGCATGGGTTCGGGCTCGACCTCGACATGACGGGCAAGGGCAATAACGGGCATTTCGCGCCGTTCGCCTGGGCCGCCTGACGCGCATGCCTGTCCCGCGACCGCATCCTGTTGCTCGCGTCGGTGATGGGGGTGGCGGCCGCCGCCTGGATTTATCTGGTCATCGCACAGCACCGGATGGCGATGACGGGAATGGATCCTATGCCGGGCATGGCCATGGCTCCGTCCTGGGACGCGGCCCGCATCGCGGCGACGCTCGCCATGTGGTGGGTGATGATGCTGGGCATGATGCTCCCCACTGCTGCGCCGATGATCCTCACCGTCGCGACGATATCCCGCCGCCAGCGCCAGGGCGGCCAGCGCTTTGTGCCGGCGTCCGTGTTCGCGGCCGGTTACTTGTTGGCCTGGGGCGTATTCTCGGTCGCGGCCACAGCGTTGCAAGTGAGCCTGGACCGGACCGCACTGCTGTCGCCAATGATCCAGACAACCAGTGCCACGGTCAGCGGCGCGATGTTTCTGCTTGCCGGTGCCTACCAGTTCACGCCGTTCAAGACGGTCTGCCTGCGACAGTGCCGCTCGCCGTTCGCGTTCCTGCTGATGCACTGGCGCGACGGCTGGCGCGGCGCCCTGCGGATGGGCTGGCAGCACGGCATGTTCTGCCTTGGCTGCTGTTGGGTGCTGATGCTGGTGCTGTTTGCGGTCGGTGTGATGAACTTGCTGTGGGTCGCTCTTCTCACCGGCCTGGTGTTGGCGGAGAAGCTGTTTCCTGGCGGCCTCTATGTGGCCCGGGCTGCCGGTGCGTTGCTGCTGGTGTCAGGCGCATGCCTGATTGCGGCCGGTGCCTTGTAGGCGAGGCTGCGTCCGATCAGCGCGACCGGGTCTGTGCATCCACTCCTGGGATGGTGGCGTTGGCCATGATCGGGACGCTGCCTCGCGCCGGTGCCTCTTGCCCTGACCATGCGGCGCGTGCTGCAACGCGTCCGCGGCTGAACCGCCGCGCCTGCCCTGCGTTTCCGGAGACTGTGGATGCACCGTCGTACCCTGATGCTCGCTGGTGTTTCGCTTGGCGCGGCCGGCCTGGTGGCGGGCACCGCGCGTGCCCAGAAACTGGACCCGAACAACACCATCTACATGGACCTGAAATATGGCCGGGTGGTGATCCAATTGTTTCCCGACCTGGCGCCGAAGACGGTGCAGCGCATCAAGACGCTGTCGGACCAGGGCTTTTACGACAACACGCCGTTTCATCGCGTGATCGAGGGCTTCATGGCGCAGGGCGGCGACCCAACGGGCACCGGGACCGGCGGCTCCAACCTGCCGGACTTGCCTTTGGAGGCCACCACCGAGCGGCATTTCCTGCGTGGGACGTGCGGCATGGCGCGCGCCTCCGATCCGAACAGTGGCAACAGCCAGTTCTTCATCATGTTCGCGCCGGCGCCGTCGCTGGATGGAAAATACACGATCTGGGGCCAGGTGGTGAGCGGCATGCAATATGTCGATCAGATCAAGCGCGGCACCGGACCGAATGGCATGGTGACCGATCCCGACCGCATCATCCGCATGCGGGTGGCGGCGGACGAGAAATAGCCTGCCGGGACTGACACAGAGAGGAGTTTGGCAATGAGTGATGTGACACGGGACCCGGAAAACACCTTGTACCTGCATACCAAGGATGGACGGGTGGCCATCGCGTTGCGGCCGGATCTGGCGCCCAGCCATGTGGAGCAAATCAAGACGCTGGTGCGGCAGGGCTTCTACGACAACACGCCATTCCATCGCGTGATCGAGGGGTTCATGGCGCAAGGCGGCGATCCGTCGGGCAGCGGGACGGGCGGCAGCGACCTCGGCAACATTCGGGCGGAGTTCACCCGCGCCGAGAAGTTCGAACGCGGCACGTGCGGCATGGCGCGTACCGGGGATCCGAACAGTGCGAACAGCCAGTTTTTCATCATGTTCGCGCCGGCGCCGCATCTGGACGGGCAGTACACGATCTGGGGCAAGGTCGTGGACGGCATGGAGCATGTGGACCGGATCAAGCGCGGGGCGCCGGGCAGCGGTGTGGTGAACGAGCCGGACCGGATCGTTCGCATGCAGGTGGCCGCCGACGCGGCATAGCGTTCCGGGATGATCCGCAACTTCTCTGATCACTCGGCGAACGAGCGGACATTCCTCGCCTGGGTCCGCACGGCCATCGCGGTGATGGCCTTCGGATTCCTGGTGGCGAAATTCAATCTGTTCCTGAAGGTTGCCGCGGAGTCGCTGGCGCGCGACGGGCAGGCCGTGCGGGTGCCCGGCGGTGTCTATGGCGGGTTCGCGGGGATCCTGCTGATCGTCTTTGGCACCATCATGATCGTGATGGCGGCGGTGCGGTTCCTGCACACCGGCCGGGCGATCGAGAGCCCGGAGCAAAAGACGAACGCGGCCCGCTCCGATGTTATTCTGGCTGGGCTGATGGCGGTGTTGGGGATTGCGCTGGTGGTCTATCTCGGCAACACGCTGGCGACGGAGTTTTAAGCACGTGTGACCGCCTGTTGAGATTGCTTCGTTTCGCGAACCAGAAAGGTAGTCCTGCCGTCCCCGTGCAAGAGGGGGCAGGGGAGGGGGCAGGGGAGGGGGCAGGCGAGGGGGCGAACCATACGATCTCGCCCCCCTCCTCCGGGCCTTGGCCGGCTGCGCGGCCGACGCCCACAAGGGGAGGGGGAACCCTTCTGCCGTGCCCGGTTTCATCCAGGGCGCGTCGGCCGCGCCGGCTGGTGGTCAACGCGCACGACACGTGAAGCGGCCCCTCCGTCCGGATCACCACACCAACCTATTGCGCCATCGCCTGAGCCTGCGGAATCGCCGCCTGGATCAGTTGCATGCACTGATCGCGGTCGCCGGCTGCCAGGGCATGCAGTGCCTGGGTAATCTGTGCCACCGCCGGGTTGGCGCTTGGTGTATTGGTCTGTGCGTAAGGCACTGAACGGTCCAGCAAGCGCGTCTGTGCTTGCTCCAGGGCCTGCTGCGCTTCGCCGGTGCGGCCGGCTGCCAATGCGCTCTGGGCGGCGCGCAGGTAATCCACGGGCGTCGCGTTCGGTCCCATGTCGGGTGACGGCAGGTTGGGTGCGATCTCGGATTGGGTATTCTGCCGATCGATGTTGCTTGCGTTCGTACCCATCGGCATCGACATGCCGGTGCCGATCTCGTTGCCCGGCCGGGCGCCTGTCTGCGGGTTGGCGCCGGGTGGCACCGACGTGGAGGGCGGAACGTATGACGGAACCGGGGAGCCTGGCGGCGGATAGGCGGGTGGCGGGGGGTAAGCCGGCGCGACACCGGTTTGTGCCAGGGCCGACGTGGCCAGGCAGAGGGCCAGAGTCGGAGCTGTGAGGAGTATCGGGCGCATCGAAGCGATTTCCCTTGCTGCGAATGGAGTACCCGGTCGCTACCCCTGCCGTGCGCCGCAATTGTGGCAGCTTGCATTGTGGTGTGAGGACCCGGCGTTGGTCCTGGACAACTTCGGGTGTCGGCCCCCGGGGCACGTCCGGTCCATCAGCGCCAGCGGCGATGGAACCACAACCATTGCTCCGGGTGCTCGCGGATCCAGCGCTCCACGACGCTGATAATCATCTGCGTGGTTGCCGGCACGTCAACCTGGCCGGCGGCGTCGCGTGGCAGGGTGAACGGACCCTCGGCCATGACCTGGAATCGGCGGTCCGGCAGGCGCACCACGCGCACGCCAACCACGGGGCAATCGAACTGGCGAGCCAGGCGGGCGATCGTCGGGTTGGCACGGCAGCTTCGGCCGAAAAAGCTGACATCCACGCCGCGCGTGAAGTGCTGGTCCACCAGCATTCCCAAGTGCTCGCCATTCTCCAGCGCCGCGGCCATTTCCAGTGCGGCCTGGGCGCGGGTGCGAATCAGGCGGCCCATCAACGGGGCGCGGATGCGGACGATTTCTTTCGCCACCGCCTTGTTGTTCGGCATGCGATAGACCACCGCCGAGGGCAGCCCATGCGCTGCGGCGGCAACGGCGGGCAGTTCCCAGTTGCCGAGATGGGCGGCGAAGCACAGCGCGGGCTGCCCGTCGTCCTGCAGGGCGCGGAACAGGGAGGCGTCATCGGTGATGATGCGGCCGCGGTTGGGGTGCTTCGGGTCGTAATCCCATAGCTGGGCGAGATGCACGTATTCTCCTGCCACTCGGCCCAGATTGTCCCAGGCGCCGCGTAGCGTGGTCTCGATCCAGGCGGCGTCCTTGTCCGGATAGGCAGCGCGCAGGTTGGCACGGCCGGTGCGATGGGCAGGCAGCAGTGGACCGACCGTGCGCGCCATGGCGGCGCAGAGGTCGGCGGAGCGGTCGGGATCGGTGCGACGCAGCAGGCGCAGCAGCCATTTCACGATGCGCCCGACGATGCGGTCGGTGTAGAGCGACAGCCGGCGCAGCATTCAGAGATCGACCAGCAGCTTGCCGAACACGTCGCGGTTTTCCAGGCGTTGCAGGCCGGCACGGAAGTCCTGAAGCGGGAAGACCGTGTCGATCACCGGGTGGACGCCGGAGGCAATCCGGTCGAGCGCGCGGGTCAGCGCGGACAGGGGGGAACCGAACGAACCGATGATGCGGTACTGCTGCTGGAAAAGCTGCATCAGGTTGACGTTGCCGGACGGGCCGGAGGTGGCGCCGCAGGTGACCAGCCGCCCGCCGCGTTTCAACGAGAGCAGGGAACCGGCCCAGGTGTCGGCGCCGGTGTGTTCGAACACGACATCGACGCCGCGGCGTGCGGTGAGCTTGCGGACGACGCCCTCGAAGCGGTCCTCGCGGTAGTTGATCACGTGGTCGGCGCCGAGGGCATGCGCCTTGTCCGCTTTGCCGGCGCTGCCGACTGTCGTGATCACGCTGCAGCCGAGCGCCTTGGCGATGCGGATGGCGATGCTGCCGATGCCGGAACCGCCGGCGTGGACCAGGATCCATTCGCCGGGTTCCAGGCGGGCGTTGTCGAACAGCATATGCTCCACGGTGGCATAGGCGACCGGGACGCAGGCGGCGTCGTGCAGGGTGACGTTGGGGGGGATTTTTACCGTGAGGCGGGCGGGGTGGTTGGTGAGTTCCTGGGCGAAGCCGTCGATGTGGAAGCCGCGCACGCCGGCGGGGGCCTCGCACAGGTTTTCCCGGCCGGTACGGCAGGGCTTGCAGGTGCCGCAGACCAAAGCGGCGTAGGGTACCACGCGGTCGCCGGGCGCCAGGTTGGTAACGTTGCTGCCGATGGCAACGACTTCTCCTGCGGCCTCGGCTCCGACCGCGAGGGGGTACTGGCGCTTGGCGAACGCCATGCCGCGGAAGCCCCAGACGTCGATGTGGTTCAGCCCAACGGTGCGGATGCGAAGCTGTACCTCGCCTGGCGCGGGGGGTGGGGGCGGATTGGCTTCAGCCAATGCCATCTCGCGATCGGCGGGAAGCCGCAGGGCGCGCATTGACGGCATCGGTTTGCTGGGACTCCCGGCAGGTTGGGTGGGGTAGGGAGGTAGATGCTGGGGCAAGCGGCGGCAATCCCCGCTTGGCGGTTGCTGGGGGCATGGCAGGTACGTTACGGTAGTGGCGATAAAATCACAGGGGGAGCCGATGGTGGGACGCGCTTGGCGGGCAGCGCTGGTGGTGGCGCTGCTGGTGGGCGTCGCGGGGGCCGCGCGAGCGGCCGATCAGCGGGTCGAGCGGGGCCACTACCTGGTGCAATTCGGCGGTTGCAACGATTGCCATACACCGGGGTATTTCATGGGGAAGCCGGATATGAGCCGCTATCTCGGCGGTTCAGATGTCGGGTTCTCCATTCCGGGGCAGGGCGTGTTCGTTGGACGGAATCTGACGCCCGACAAGGCGACGGGGTTGGGTAATTGGACGGTCGAGCAAATCGTGACGGCGATCACAACGGGCGTGCGGCCCGACGGGCGCATCCTGGCGCCGATCATGCCATGGCGCGGGCTGTCGCAGCTGACGCATGCCGATGCGACGGATATCGCCTTGTTCCTGAAGAGTTTGAAGCCGGTCGTGCACAAGGTGCCGGGGCCGTTCGGTCCGTCGCAGAAGCCGGACGTGTTCGTGATGACGCTGCTGCCGCCTGACGTTTACGACGCGTTGCCGAAGGCCAAGTAGGTTGGGCACGCGGCAGGGCCAGGCTCAACGAGCGGGTGGGGGTGTTTTGCTGTAGGTCACCGGGCCTGCGCGCTTCGTGCGACGCGCGCTGGTTCAGTGGAGGCGACGGCGAAGCGCCGCGACAACCTCGATTCCCGCGCCCAATGCCACCGCGGCGGCTGTGGCCGCAATCAGCCATATCAGCTCCATATTCCAGAGCATGATCCAACCACGCAGCATTCCGGCATCCAGTGAACCGTGCATTGGCACGCCCTCCACAGAAGGCTTGGGTCGCAGAACCGCAGTGGTTGCTGCCGGTCCGCGGTGGCCGCTTATGTTTTTCGGCCGATCCAACACTGGAGGCATTCGCCATGCAAGGCAATGACCTGGATCAATGCGAGCGAATTTGAATCAAGACCTCATATTGATGCAAAGCGGCCACATGCCCGTAGGCAGATGGCGGGGTCAGGTCGCATAGGCGCCAGCTTCGGGCGATGGCCTCACTTTTTCGTCATGGCCGGGCCTTGATCCGGCCGTGACGAGGAAAGTACGGCGCCGGCTTATGCACCCACGGTTCGGAGGGCGGGGCGGGTGACCTTGCCGCGCTATCGTTGACCCGCCGGTTCGAACTCCATTGCCACCCCGTTCATGCAATACCGCTCACCTGTCGGGTGCGGGCCGTCGGGGAACACGTGCCCCAAATGGCCGCCACAGCGGCTGCAATGCACTTCGGTACGGCTCAGGAACAGACTGCGATCCTCGGTGGTGCCGATAGCGCCCTCGAGCGGGGCGTAAAAGCTAGGCCACCCGGTGCCGCTTTCGTATTTCGTGTCCGATGCAAACAGTTTCTGGCCGCAGCCGGCGCAGGTGAACACGCCCTTCCGCTTTTCCATGTTCAACGGGCTGGTGCCGGCGCGTTCGGTGCTGTGCTTGCGCAGCACCGCGAAGGCGGGCGGAGACAGCTTCTGCCGCCACTCCTCCTCGCTGTGCTGCACCGGGTAGTTCGTTTCGTCCTCGGCGTGGCTGCCTCCGAACAGACGTTTCATCGTCGGACTCCCGTTTGGTTGCTTGGGGCGGAGTTTAGCGACAGATCGGCAGGATTCCAGATAGATCGAGCGGCGAGGCTCGTGCGACCCTTGCCCGCGGCGGCGGCAGGCGCCTTGATAGGCCGCGGAAGGGCTGCGGGGATCGGGACCGATGAACATGCGCTTTGCGGGCCGCACGGCGGTCGTGACCGGCGGCGTCTCCGGCATCGGCGCAGGGATCGCTCAACGTCTGGCCGCGGAGGGCGCCCGGTTGAGCCTGTGGGACCGTGACGCTGCGGCGCTGAACGTTGCCGAGGCGCCACACAAAGTAGCGCTGGACGTGACCGATGCCGACGCAGTGCATCGCGCGGCACAGGCCGCCGTGGCGGCGCTGGGCAAGATCGACATCCTGGTGACGTCCGCCGGCATCACCGGGCCGAATCACCCGACCTGGGACTATCCCGTGGCGGACTGGGACCGTGTGATCGACGTGAACCTGAAGGGCGTGTTCTACTGCTGCCATGCGGTGGTGCCGTTCATGCAGCGCAACGGCTATGGCCGCATCGTCAATATTGCCTCGATCGCCGGGAAGGAGGGCAATCCCAACGCGTCCGCCTATTCTGCGTCGAAAGCCGGGGTGATCGGGCTGACCAAGGCGCTGGGCAAGGAACTGGCCAACACCGAAATCCGCGTGAACTGCGTAACGCCGGCCGCGGTGAAGACGCCGCTGTTTGCACAGATGACGCAGCAGCAGATCGACTGGATGCTGTCGAAAATCCCGGTTGGCCGGTTCGGCGGCATCGATGAGGTCGCGTCGCTGGTCTGCTGGCTGGCCAGCGAGGAATGCAGCTTCTCTACCGGTGGCGTGTTCGATATCTCCGGCGGCCGCGCCACGTACTGAAAACAAGGAACGCATGTATGGATGCCGAGACGCTCGCCTTCACGCCCGCGGTCACGATCGCGGAATTGGTTCGCACGAAACAGCTTTCTCCCGTCGAGTATTTACAGGCGCTGCTGCAGCGGATTGAAACGTTGGAACCGCGGGTGAATGCGTTCGTGCATCTGGATGCGGGTCCGGCAATGAAAGCCGCGAAACAGGCCGAGGCCGCACTGATGCGCGGCGACCGCGTCGGCCGGCTGCACGGCGTTCCGGTGACGATCAAGGACCTGGCGCTGACCAAATCGATGCCGACGCAGCACGGCAGCAAAATCTTCGCCGGCCATCAGCCGGCGGAAGATTCGCCCTTCATCCCGCGCCTGCAAGCGGAAGGTGCGATACTCCTGGGCAAGACAGCGACATCGGAGTTCGGCTGGACGGGCGTTTCGCACAGTCCGCTGACCGGCATCACGCACAATCCCTGGAAGCGCGGCTATAACGCCGGCGCTTCGTCGGCGGGCGCGGGCGCGGCGGCGGCGGCGGGGTTCGGGCCGCTGCACCAGGGCAGCGACGGGGCGGGCTCGATCCGGATGCCATCGCATTTCTGCGGCGTGTTCGGGTTGAAGCCGAGCTTCGGGCGCGTGCCTTATTATCCGGTTTCGGTCGGCGACCTGACGTCGCATAACGGTCCGATGACACGCACGGTCGCGGATGCCGGGCTGATGCTGGAAGTGATGGCAGGGCCGCATGACCTGGATTTCACGTCGCTGGAGACGTGGCCGGCGCATTACCTGCTGCGGTTGCACGAGGGCATCAAGGGAAAGCGCATCGCCTATAGCCCGGATCTCGGCCATGCGCGTGTCGATCCCGATGTGGCCGCGCTGGTGAAGGCGGCAGCGCTGCGGTTCGAGGGACTGGGGGCAAGGGTCGAGGAAGTGCCGACGCCATGGGCGGCGGAGGGCCCGGAGTTGATCCGCTTCTTCTGGGCCGCGCATTTGACGCGCCTGCAGCCGTACCTGGCGAAATGGGAAAAGGAGATGGATTCCGGCCTGGTGGCCTGCATCAAGGCCGGGGAGGCCTACAAGGTCTCGGAATATCAGGCGATGCGCGAGCGCAAGATGGCGTATGTCGCCGGGATTCATCGGTGGTTCCAGGATTGGGATTTCCTGCTGACCCCGTCGGTGTCCGTGGCGGCATTTCCCGCGGAACGTTTGATGCCGGCACATTGGCCGCAGCATGACTGGGACTGGGTAAGCTGGGCGGAATTTTCGTACCCGTTCAACATGTCCTGGAATCCGGCCGCCAGCGTCCCCTGCGGTTTCACGGCGGACGGCCTGCCGGTTGGATTGCAGATCGTCGGGCGACGGTTCGACGATCTGGGCGTGCTGCGGGCCGCGGCGGCATTCGAGGCAGTGCAGCCGTGGGCGGACAAGCGGCCGAAGTTCGACTGAACGCCACATATGTCATTGCAGGGAGTGCAGCGACGAAGCAACCTCGTTCGAACGCCTGGTGTGTAAGCCGAGCGCCAGGCCGACCGAGGTTGCTTCGTCGCGACGCTCCTCGCGACGACATGTGGTGGCGCCGCCATGACATGTGTGCTGTCATGACATGTGTGCCGCCATGACATTTGTGCCGCCATGACATTTGTGCCGCCATGACGTGTGTGCCGCCATGACGTGTGTGCCGCCATGACGTGCGTGCCGCGGTGGCATGCGGTGCAGCACTCCGCCCCACGACATGCGGTGCCGCGCTTCTCGCCATGAGATGTCAGAGTGTCCGTTCTCATGTACCAAGCTCTGGATGCCTTCCTGCTCGGCTTTCCCGCCCTGTTTTCCATCGTCAATCCGATCAGCGGCGCCTTCATCTTTCGCGAGGTCACGCTGCATCGGCCGCAGGACCGCGACCGCGTCGCACGGCTGGTGGCGCTTTACTCGCTTGCGGTCATGACGGTCGCGCTGTGGGCGGGTTCCTACGTGCTGGCGTTCTTCGGCATCAGCCTGGCGGCGCTGCGCGTCGCCGGCGGGGTGGTGGTGGCACTGAATGCCTGGAACCTGCTGAACGCACCGGAGTACCATGAAGCGCAGAAACAGGATCAGGCCGCGCCGGCACGCGGTGCGGAAGACGTTGCGTTATTCCCGCTGACGATCCCCTTCACCACAGGCCCCGGCACCATCGCCGTGGCGGTCGCGCTCGGTTCAAGCCACCCGGAGAACACATTCGACCTTATTCTATTCTTTATCGGAATGACTGCGGCGACGGTGGCGCTGGCGGGCGTGATCTGGATCGCGTACGGTTCCTCCGATCGCATCTCCCGCCTGATGGGGCCGCGCGGCAGCCGTACCGTCACCCGCATATCGGCCTTCCTGCTGCTCTGCATCGGCGTGCAGATCCTGATCACCGGGGTGCAGAACGTGCTGGGCCCGATGCTCGCCCACCACTGAAACGCCCCGGTCCGCGTGTCATGAAGGAGGGAAACCTATGGCGTTCTCGATGTTCGATGCCTGCGTGCCGGTCTGCGCGCAGATGATGACCGGCCTGGCAGGCGTGATCGACAAAGCGGCAGAACAAGCGAAGGCCAGGAAATTCGACGAGGCGGTCTTGCTGGCCGACCGGCTCTATCCCGACATGTTCAGCCTCGCCCGGCAGATCCGTCAGGCGACGGATTTCGCCCGCAACGCACCCGCCCGGCTGGCCGACGTTAAGCCGCCCGAATTCCCCGCCACAGACGACACCAGCTTCGCCGAAGTGAAGACCCGCATCGAGCGATCCCTGGCCTTCGTGAAAGACTTCGCCCCGGCACAGATCGAAGGTACCGAGGCCCGCGACATCAAATGGATGGCCGGCCAACGTGAAATGGCCTTCAAGGGCAAGGCCTACCTGCTGCATTTCTGCCTGCCCAATCTGTTCTTTCACACAACGACTGCGTACAATATCTTGCGTCACCGCGGCATCGAGATCGGCAAGCGGGACTTCCTCGGCACGTTCTGATCGGTTTGCTCGGTTCCCTCCCGTGCTGCGCGCGGGAGGGAGATGTCCGTTTGAGCAATTCCGGACATCAAATACAAAAGCCAGGACAAATCGCCCGGTCGCAAAACTGACTTTTTGCTATTTTCTGCCCAGGCCGTCACAATCCCGGCATCCGTCGCAGCTGGGCGCCGATACCGGGTAAGGAGAAGAGCAATGAGGATCGACCCTGTCCTACGTTTCGCTGCCACCGGCACAGCCGATTCATCGCGATACTACGCTCGTCTCCTGCGCCGCGTTCGCTTGCTTTGCGGCGTACTGGCCTCGACGATCGCGGTATCACTCTCTGCCGGTGCGGCACATGCGACGGCGCCAACCGCGTGCAACATCGCGGACGTCGTCGCCCACGCGCTGCCGTCGATCGTCAACATTTCGGTGGTCCGTGTGCTGAGCCAGACCGAATCCGGCCAGCCCACCTATGACCATTTCGAGATATTTGTCGGCTCCGGCGCCATTGTCGATCCAAGTGGCCTGATCGTCACCAACAAGCACGTCATCCAGGACGCTGCGATCATTCGCGTCACTTTTCAGGACCGCCAGCAGGTGTCGGCGCAATTGGTCGCTGCGGCAGCTTACACCGATCTCGCGGTGCTGAAGGTGAACATGCCTCACCCGCTGCCGGCCTTGTCGTTCGGTGACAGTGACGCATTGAGGATCGGGCAACCGGCGATTGCGGTGGGGAACCCGTTGGGGATCGGCACGTCGGTCAGCACCGGCGTGATCAGCGGCGTGAACCGCAACCTGATGCGCACGCCGTTCGACGACTATGTGCAGACCGACGCATCGATCAACCCTGGCAACTCAGGCGGTCCATTGCTCGATTGCTCTGGCCACATCGTCGGCGTCGACACCGCGCTGCTGTCGAACAATGCGACGCTCGGCTCCATCGGGCTTGGATTCGCGCTGCCCGCGAATGATGTCGAGTTCGTCGTTGGCCTGCTGCGCGATCCCACCCGTGTCGCCCCGAACTGGGTGGGCCTGCATGCACAGGACCTGAGTTCGTTGCTGGCGACCGTGTTCGGGCTGCCTGGTACCGATGGCGCCATCGTCACCGGCGTCGATCCCAACAGTCCTGCCGCACGCGCGGGGTTACAGCGCGGCGACATTATCACCGGGATCAACGGCTTTCATCCACTCGATTCGCGCGAGGTGCAACGTAGCATTGCGCACCATCGCGCGGGTTCGCCGGTCACGCTGGCCGTTTGGCGCGACGACGAGACGATCGACCTGACAGTGAAGGGAGAGCCGTGGCCCAACATGCTGGCGCTGCGCAGCGAGGTGCTGGCGAGCAAGGAGAGCATCGCGCGTGCGGAAGCGGTCGGCCTGGGCATGTATGTCGCGAACATCATCCCGGCCGATCGGGCACGCTATGGGCTCGGCGATGAGACCGGCGTGCTGATCGACCAGGTGATCCCGGGGTCACAGGCGGAGGACATGGGCCTGGCGGCAGGTGACGTCATCCAACAGATTGATCGGGAGCCGACAACGTCCGAGGATCAGGTGAGCAGGCTGTTGATGATGCGCGACACGTCGCAGGGTCATCTGGTTGCGATGCTGGTGCAGAGCCCGGCTGGGCCGAAATGGGTTGCGCTTTGGGCGGGCGGCATCAATCCGAAGGACCTGGTCTCGGTGGCGTTGCCGAGCAGTGGCGGCGAGGCCCACGAGGTCTCGGCCAAAGCGCCGGCGCCGGCGGGGGGAAAATAATCGTTGTTGAATTGAGGCAGAGGAACGCGATGGAAAAGCGGGTTTACGGCCGGTCCGGCATGCAGGTTTCGATGCTGGGCTTTGGCTGTGGCGCGGTCGGCGGGCTGATGGTGCGCGGCGCGCCGGCCGACCAGGACAAGGCGATCGCGCGTGCGCTGGAAGCGGGCATCAACTACTTCGATACGGCGGTGCAATACGGCAACGGGGAATCGGAAAAGAACCTGGGCCGCGTTCTTGCCACTCTGAAGCCGGCCGAGGCGATCGTCGGTACCAAGGTGCGGCTCCGCTCCGCCGATTTCGGCCGCATCGCCGCAGCGGTGGCGGACTCGCTGGAGGGCAGCCTGCAGCGGCTGCGCCGGGAAAGCGTGGATATCTTCCATCTGCATAACGCGATCACCAGCGCCGGCGGCGGCGAAACGCTGAGCGTGAAGCAGGTGCTGGGTGAGGTGGTGCCGGCGTTCCGGAAGCTGCGCGACCAGGGGAAGACGCGCTTGCTGGGTATCACGGCGGTGGGGGATACGCCGGCACTGCGCCAGGTGATCGATGCCGGCGATTTCGACAGTGCGCAGGTCAGTTACAACATGCTGAACCCAAGTGCGGCGGAGGCATTGCCGGCGAATTATCCGGCACAGGATTACGGACGGCTATTCGATCACACGCAGGCTGCAGGCGTCGGCGTGATCGGCATCCGCGTGCTGGCCGGCGGTGCGCTGTCCGGTGTCGCGGAGCGTCATCCGGTGGCGAGCCCGCCGCCCGAGCCGATCGGCTCGGCCTCGAGTTACGAAGCCGACCTGGTACGGGCGCGGCGGTTGATGCCTCTGGTGACGGAAGGGTTCGCGTCATCGCTGGCGGAGGCTGCGATCCGCTTTGCCATTTCGCACAAGGCGATGGGCACGATCCTGGTCGGCATGGCGACGGCGGAACAATTCGAACATTCGCTGGCGGCGGTGCTGAAGGGGCCGTTGCCGGAAGCTGCGTTGGGCCGGCTGGGCGCACTGCAACGTGGGTTTGCGGGAGAAGCGCGCTAGGGCTGTGATCCTGACGGATCGTGCCTGCTGTCACCGGCCACGACGGGCTGGCACGGCCACCGCCCGCCGGCGTTTTTGTTCCGGCCTCAGTTCACCAGCTTCAGTGCCGATGCCATGGTGGAGCAGAACCCGCCGAGTACCGTGGTGATCTGGGCTGGCGTGGGTGCGACCAGCGACACGCCGACCCCCTTCCGCAACGTCGCCAGCGATGCGGCATAGGACGATTGTTCTGATGCCGGGGTATCGCCGGAATAGTAGATCGTGGAGACATTGATTCCGGCGGCATAGGCGTCGGCCGCCTGGTTCTGCGCCATAACTAACATGTCGGCGTCAGTGCAGGACGAAGTACAGGTAGGCGTCGTCGAGGTCGGCGTCGGATAGATGCCGTCCGCCGTGGTATAGGTGATGGGGTCCGCATTCGGCACGCCGTCGGTGATGATGATGATGTTCTTGGTGGCGTTCAAGCCGGAAACGGTGCTGAACTGCTGGATTGCCGAGTAGACGCCGGCTGCGATGTTGGAGCCGCTGCACTGCGGCATGCCGAGAGTGCCGCAGTAATTCAGCCCGCCGATCAAAGATTCGATCAAGGTCAAGACGGGGTTCGCCTGCGCCAATGCGAGCATGACGGTGGAATGTCCGTCGATCGCGGTGATGCCGAACAAGGATGTGGGGGCCGCGTTGGCCGTCACGCAGTTCAGGATCGATTTGTCTGCCGACTGCTGCTCGCTGATCTCGGACTTGAAGGACTGCGATAGATCGTTGATGACGATCGTGTCGAAGTTCTGGCCGGTCGCGAAGCTGGCGGTAGCGGTTGATGTCATGTTGGCTGTCGGCACCCCCACAAGGCTGCCGAGCAGGATTGAAACAGCGTTGCCGTTCGCCGTTGTGTTGAGGCCGGTGACCTGGACGGAATTGGGGGTGGTACTGCCGCTGGCCGCCAGGCTGGTGAACGTCCCATTGCTCCACGTCCCCAGGACCACGTCCGCCGCCGGCACCACCGTGCCGTACGTGGCGGTCGGTTCATTCGCGGTGGCAAAAGCTTGCGCCTGGGCGACCACGGTGGCGGTGGAGTTGTTGCCCGACGAATAGTACGTGGTGAGATTGCTCGCGCCGGCGAGTGCCGCCGCCGTAACCGTCTGCCGCAGCAAGAGCTGGCGGTAGTAGAGGTAGCCGACATTGGCCGCCAGGACGCCCAGGGCGATCAGAAACGGGAACGACAAGGCAATCAGGACGGCGATCGCGGCCCGGCGGTCGCATAGCAACCGTTGCCGGGCCGCGCCACGGGATGCGCACGCTGTCGGGGTCCGGCATCCCGCTGCCGGGCGGCGATCGGTCGCATCGGCCCGTAGCAAGCCGATCAGGGCGCGAGGCGTCGGGATCACGGGCATGAGCCCTCCTTCATCAAGGTGGCCTGGGCGGTGAGGGTCTCGCCGCTGAAGAATTTAAAGATGTCGATGATCGCGGCGGCCGACGCGCTGGCCGACAGCGACACTTCAACGCTGGGCACAGCGCAATTCTCGGTCGTTATGACTGTGAAGGTGGCCCAGGACGGCAGGTTGCTGCAGGCGTAGTATTCCGCGTCGCTGCTGGACAACGTGCTGCTGCATCGCGTGGTCGCGCTGGTGTTGCTCGGCGAGAGCGCGCCGGTGCTGACGTCCTTGACCTGGCCGGTGGAGACCAGCATGGCGGCGTATTGCGCCGCGTTCTGCATGCTTGACCACGTGTAGAAAATAGCGCTGACGGAGATGAAGCCGAAGATCAGGACCAACAGTGGCGTTACGATCATGGCGAATTCGATGGCCGCGGTGCTTCGGCGGCAGTGGACGAGGTCGCGGCAACGCCGCCATGTGGCGACGGCGCGCATGCCTTGCAGCGGGACCAGCGGATGATGTGTAAATTTTTGCGCTTCATTCATGAAAAGAAACGCTACGGCGATAATAGCTACAATTTGGTTTCAAAACACGTCCGTATTCATCCAATTTATCTGATGCAATAACAGTAAATATACGACGGCCATCAGGCGCATGCCCCATCGACCGATTGGTGGTCAGCAGTGCGGCTCAGGGACGCTCACCCGAGCACTTGCCTTGCGAGGAGTTGCCGCGGCCTCAATCCGGCTGGCGGTGGTTGGGATCGGGTCGGCGCCCAAGCGGGTATTGCGCATCCTGACCTGTTCTGACCGTTCCATCTGGAGGCTCCGGGTATCTTCTCGCGATAGCGTATCCGCCACGAGATACAACCAAGGCGCGCGCCGGCGGGACCCATTTGCCATGGATTCAATCTGCTGCGACGTGGCGACGCGCCTGCGGCACGGTCCGAGGAGGTGAGCTGCGCCCATGAAGAACGTCTGGGGTGTCGGCGTGCGCTCGCCCGCGTAGCAGCAGAGATGAGGAAGCCGGTTATGTGCCGACCCGATCGCCCTCACCCTCGACGCTTCGCATCTCGGCCTCTCCCGCTTCGCGGGAGAGGTTTTCCGATGCCCTGTCTGCCTCGAACAGACTCTCCAGTTCTGCCGCGGCATCCTGGGTCGATTGAATCAGCTTCTGCTCGTCGCGATAGATCGCATGGCTCGCCAGCAGGGTTTTTTCATCCTGGTCCCGGAATAATGCCACGCCTCGCGCCGCCGCTGCCGGTTCGATCCCGAGAACCTCCAGCGCCTGCTGCCCCAGCTCCAGGCTGGAAAGGAACGTCTCGCGCACCAGCCCATCCACCCCGCGGTCCATCAGCAGGTGGGCATGCCGGCGGTTGCGGGCCCGGGCCAGGATCTTCAGGTGCGGAAAATTGCGCCGTGCCTCGTCCACCACGCGCAGTACAGCCTCCATGTCGCCGAGCAATACGACCAGCAGTTTCGCCCTGTCGGCGCCGGCCGAGCGCAACACCTCGGCGCGCGTCGGATCGCCGAAATACACTGTGTTGCCGTAGCGGCGCACCACATCCACCTGTCCTGGGTCGCGTTCCAGTGCGGTGAAGGGGATGCCGTAAAGCCGCAGCAGCCGGCCGACGATCTGGCCCATGCGGCCGAAGCCGGCGATGATCACCGGGTTCGATTCTCCCACGATTCGATCGTACACCGGCTCTTTGCGCTGGCGCAGCCGCGGCACCACGCAGGACTCGGCGGCGGAGAACAAAATCGGCGTCGCCAGCATCGACGCGGCGGAGACCAGCGTCGCCATCCGGGCTTCGGCTGCGCCGAGTGCACCAACCGCCACCGCCGCCGAGAACAACACGAAGCTGAACTCGCTGGCCATCGGCAATGTCAGGGCAAAACGCAATGCGTTGACCCGGTCCTGTCGCACGAGGCGCGCCAACAAGTACATGACGGCCGTCTTTGTGGCCAGCAGGGCCACGGTGGCGCTCGCCAGCAGCAGCGGTTTTGCAAGTGCCAAGCCCAGATCGGCAGACATCCCCACCGAAATGAAGAAAAATCCCAGCAGCAGGCCCTCGAACGGGGCGATATCCGCTTCCAGTTCGTGCCGGTACTCGGACTGCGAGAGCAATACGCCGGCCATGAAGGCGCCCAGCGATGGGGACAGCCCGGCGGCCGAGGCCAGCAATGCCGTGCCGGTCACGATCAGCAGCGCCACCGTGTTGAACAACTCACGGGTCTCGGTGCCGCCGATTGCGCGGAACAGTGGGCGCGTCAGGTAGCGTCCGCCGGCGAGGATGGCCACCACGGCCACCGTGGCGCGGGCAACGTCGCGCCACATCAGGTGGTCGGTTGCGGTCCGGCCGGCCAGCAGCGGCACCAGGGCGACCAGCGGGATGAAGGCCAGGTCCTGGAACAGCAGAACGGCGAAGCCGTCGCGGCCGGCGCGGGTTTGCATCAAGGTGCGCTCGGCGAGCATCGGCAGTGCGATCGCGGTGGAGGACATGGCAAGCCCAACCCCCAGGACCACGCTCCCCGGCCAGGCGACTCCGGCGATATGGGCCAGCGCCGCCAGGGCGGCGGCGCATGCCAGGAGCTGCGCGGTCCCCAGCCCGAACACAGTGCGCCGCATGACCAGCAGGCGCTGCGGCCGTAGTTCCAGCCCGATCAGGAACAGCAGCATGACCACGCCAAGTGAAGCGATGTTAGCGATGGCATCGACGTTGGTGACCAGGCGCAGCCCGTTGGGGCCGATCGCCACGCCGGCGACCAGATAGCCCAGCACGCTGCCGAACCCGGCGCGGCGCGACAGCGGCACCGCGACGGTGGCGGCGGTCAGCAGCGCTACAAGCGTCGGCAGCATCAGCGCGGCCCTTGTTGAAACTGGACTGGCATGGTCATCGGCTCTCTCCGCACATCATGGTCCGTCTGCGCGGGGTGGAGCGATTGTCAGCGTTTGGCAAGAATTGCCGTGGGGCCGTAAAAAAGGGCGGCGGGACGTACAAAAAGAGGCGGTGCGGAAGAACCGCACCGCCAAGGGGGTCGCGCGTATCGGGGGGCCGCGCGACATCGGGGAGGAAACAGGACACTGGCGAACTACCAGCGGCCACACGACCACTATCCATCGATAGTTTTTAAACAAAAGTTAACATGGCGCGTGTTGGCGCAGCACCGGACAATTTTTTTTCAACGCAAAGGAGCAGGGACCCGGATGCTATCGATACCAAAGCGGAGCGGACCGTTGGCCGGTCTCAAGGTGCTGGAAATCGGCCATTACATCGCCGCGCCGTTCTGCACCCGTATTCTGGCCGACCTGGGTGCCGAGGTGATCAAGGTCGAACCGCCGGGCGGCGATCCGTTCCGCGGCTGGGGGGCGGCGAAGGACGGGCACTCGGTGTGGTTCAGCATCCATGGACGCAACAAGCTGTCGGTGGTGCTGGACCTGAAACAGCAGCACGACATCGCGTTGAAGCTGGCCGCGCGCGCCGACGTGCTGGTGGAGAATTTGCGCGCCGGCCAGTTGGAGCGGCTGGGGCTGGCGCCGTCGGTGCTGCACGAGGTCAATCCGCGATTGGTGATCGCGCGCATCTCCGGTTACGGGCAGGATGGGCCGTATCGCGACAAGCCGGCGTTCGGTGCGATCGGCGAGGCGATGGGCGGGTTGCGGCACCTGACCGCGCATCCCGCCGGTGCCACGGAGCTGCCGCCGCCGCGCTGCGGCATTTCGATCAGTGACGACCTGGCGGGCCTGTACGCGGCGATCGGGCTGCTGGCGGCGCTATGGCAGCGCGACGCGACCGGAGCCCGGACTGGGACCGGGAGCGGGACTGGGACTGGGCGCGGCCGGGTGATCGACGTGAACCTGGTGGAGAGCGTGTTCAGCCTGATGGAAGGCATGCTGCCGGAATACGCACTGGACGGGCGCGTGCGCCAACCGGTGGGCGCCGCGATCGAAACAGCCGCGCCGACCAATACCTATCCCTGCGCCGACGGGCGCTGGCTGTGCATCGCCGGCAACTCCGATCTGATCTTCCGCCGGCTGATGGCAGCGATCGGCCGGCCGGATCTGGGCGCCGACCCGCGCTATGCAACCAATGGCGATCGTTGTGCGCGGCGCGACGCGCTGGATGCCGCCATCGCCGCCTGGACGAAACAGCTCCCCGCACGCGACGCGGAAGCCGTGCTGGAAGCGGCCGAAGTGCCATGCTCGCGGCTGTATGACATCGCTGATTGCGCGCAGGACCCGCATTTCCTGGCACGGAAATCGGTGCTGCGGGTGGATGACCCGCTGATCGGGCCGACCCTGCATCCTGGACCGACGATCCGTCTGGACGGCGAGGCACCGGAAGATGTGGTCGGCTGGCCCGGGCCGGCGGCGGGGACACACACGGAGTACGTGCTGCGGGAGTTGCTGGGGCTGCCCGTTGCGGACTCCAAAAGCTGATTGCGGGAGTTGCTGGGGCTGCCCGTTGCAGACTCCAAAACCTGAGCGCGCGCAATAGGAAGAATTCGCGCTCCGATGACGAGGGTGACAGAGGAGGCGCGCTGCGGCGTCAGCGGTCGCAGACGAAGTGTTCCAAAGTGCGGGTCAAGCCGTTTCGCATGCGCAGATCGCCCTTTCGGCAATCCAACATAGCCGTCCTGCGCCGCGCTGGTTATGCTGGCGCGCAAATCGGCAGTTGCCCGCGATACCAAGCCTCGCCATGCGAGGCATAAGGCCGGCTGCAATACCAGGTTCATGATAGCAGCGAGAGAGGCGGAGGAGCTGGATGGCGATCGAAGTTCGTCCCTGCGCATCGCCAGACGAGTTCAGACAGGCGATCACGCCGATCACGACCTATTTCGGGCGGGCTTCGCCCGATGAGAAGCATGCGGATCGGCTGATGCAGGTACTGCCGGCCGCGCGCGTGTACGCGGCCTGGGACGGTGATCAGGTGGTTGGCGGTCTCGGCGCTTACCCGCTTCGATTGACGGTTCCCGGCGGGCACGTCCCCGCTTCCGGCCTGACCGTGGCCGGCGTGTTGCCGACGCACAGGCGGCACGGAGTGCTGCGGTCGATGATGCGCGCCCTGCTTGACGCCTGTCGCGAGCAAGGCGAGCCGGTCGCCTATCTGTGGGCCACCGAAGACACGATCTATGGCCGTTTCGGCTTCGGGCTGGCCTCGTTCGCAGGCGGGATCGACATGCCGCGCGAGCGATCGGCGTTTTACGCATCGCTTCCCGCCGCGGGCCGCGTTCGCCTCGTTGCGCCTGCTGCTGCCGAGGAACATGTCGCGCCGATCTACGAGCGGGTGGCCGCGACGACACCGGGCATGTTCGCGCGCAGCCAGGCCTGGTGGGAGAATCGCGTGCTGATCGACGATTGGCGGCGCGGAAACGGCGGCGACATGCTGTGCGCCGTCCTCGAAGAGGAAGGGCGGCCGACGGCTTATGCGCTGTACCGCATGAACCCGGCGTTCGAGCGCCACCTGCAAACCGGTTCGGTGGCGGTGATCGAAGCGATCGGCGAGTCGCCGCGGGCGACGTGTGCCATCTGGCGATATTTGTTCGATGTCGATTTGATGGCACGAGTCAGGGCGGGGCTGTTGCCGCTCGATCATCCGCTGCTGTTGTTGATGGCGGAGCCTCGCCGGCTCGGTTTCAGCCTGCGGGACGGCGTATGGGTGCGTCTGGTCGATGTCAGGGCAGCGCTGCGGGCACGGTCCTATCGGCCGGAAGGATCCGTGGTGATCGAGGTTGCCGATGAATTTTGTCCGTGGAACGCCGGACGGTGGCGGATCGGCTGCGACGGCGTCGACCGTACCGACGCCACGCCGGTGCTGCGCTGCGATGTCACGGCGCTTGGCTCGGTCTACCTGGGCGGCTTCACCTGGACCCGGCTCGCGCATGCGCTGCGCGTCCAGGAACTGACGCCAGGTGCTGCGGCGCATGCGGACATGATCTTCCAACCAGGCAGCGCGCCCTGGTGCCCGGAGATTTTCTGAGACGCCGCGTCCCCTGGCGGGAAGATTGGGGGAAAGTGGCGGCGCCACACGGATGCGCAACCGATGCGTAGCGGGTGACGTGCGGCCATGGCGGCAGCGGATCAACACCATCCACTTGAATTCCCGCTTCCCCCCTGCGAAAACCCGGCCCCTGCCAGCCGCCGGGGAGCCGCAGCGTGTCCACCAAGCCCGTCGCCAAGAAAACGCTCTCAGCCGGTCAGCGTGCCTATGAAGAAAAGCGTGCCGCCAAGGCGGGCATGAGCCTGGAGAAATGGCTCAGCAGCAAGCAGCGCCAGCAGGAAGCGGAGGAACGCGCCCGGCAGAAAGTGGCGGAAGCCGCCAAGCCGCCAAAAAAGCCAGGTCTGTTCTCGCGTTTGCTCGAACGCGCCCAGCGGCCTTTCGGCGGCTGACCGCCTATTGCTCCGGCGCTCCATCCGGAAATACCCGGCGGATCGAATTGAGCGCCGCCCGCAAGCTGTCGTAGCGGCGCACGCCCGGCTCCTCGCCCAGTTTCGTCACCAGCCAGCAGGTCACGCCGGATGGCGCATGGACCAGGTAGGAGGGCGCCGTCCCCGGCCCGAGTGCTACGACGACGCGGTGGTAGGTCGCAGGGTCGTCGCTGCGCCGCTCGCTCACATAGGCCGAGCCGACGTCCCCGGTCGCCGCCAGCCAGTCTGACACCAGCTCACGTTCGTCCGGGTTCAGAGGCCGAGGCGGGAAGGTGCGCAATACGTGATCGGTACGGTCCGGCATGTCCCATGACGCGATATTTGTCCCAGAACCAGGGTACCCGTCACAGAGTTGCAGACCGGTTGCGACTGACGCCTACCGGCCAAGGAAACGAGACAGGCCAAGGAAACAAGCCAACGAGATACGCCGAGGAGGCGCGCCGAGGAGGCACGCCAAGGAAACACGCCAAGGAAACACGCCAAGGAAACACGCCAAGGAAACACACCAAGGAAACACGCCAAGGAAACACGATTGCGATCCCGGCGTGTTCAGGAGCATGCTAGGCTGTCAGTCAGCACTGGAACGAAGGAGGTCCCACCCATGCCCTTCGACGCCCTGGTTGCGCCGCCGCAGCCGCTGTCGCTTTTCGATGAGATCGCCGATCAGGGAATCGCGTCTGTCAGCCTGGATGTGCTGGCGGCGCACAAGCAGGCCCAGCTCGAGCGATTTGCTCCCAGCTTCTGGTACCGCCACCAGCCGATCCTGCCGATCGCCTTGCTGGGGTCGGTCGCCTGCATGGCGGTCAGCGGCGGCGTCACCCAGCGGATGGCGGTGGACGGATCGGACGTCTCCGGGTGGCTGACGCTCGCCTGGATGTGCGTGATCGCGATGCTGATCGGCGCCGGGGTGTTCCGTGTGCGCGCCGGCTCGCATTGGGAGGAGCGCTGGGTGCCGGCCGAATGGCTGCACGGCCTGGGCGTGCCGGAACCCATCGCCGCCTATGCCCGAGAGCTGTCCCGCCGGGTGCCGGGAACCGCGCTGATCCTGGGCGAACTGAAGCAGGAGCATGTCGTGCTCGACCCATATCTGATGCTGGAGCGCGACGGCGAGCAAGTTTGCCTGGGCATCTGGGACGGCGGCGAGGTGATCGCCTGCGCATCCTGGGCAGATTAGTCGCACCGTTGTACACCTTCTCTTAACGTTGCTCGGCGACTCTCCTGCCCAAGCAGGAGGAGTCGTCGATGCAACTGACAGAACGGCAGAAGCAATGGGGCGTGGTGCTGGACCGGCTGGGGACCGCCCAGTGGCAGCAAACAGAGGAGGCGTGCACGCGCATCCTCGCCAAGGACTCGGTTGACGTCGAAGCCTTGTTCTTGCTCGGCCTCTCGGTCGCGGCACGCGGGCAGACGCAGCGGGCGGCGGCCATCTTCGATCGGGTTGCGCGCGAACGTCCGAACGATGCGCACCCCTGCGGCGACATTCCCGCCTTGTTGCCGCGGTTCTCCCGCGCCCAGGCCGCTGCCCAATTCCGCGCTTGCCTGAAGCTCTCACCCGAGGATTTCCGGCTGCGCCAGGCGTTTGCCACCTTCCTGATGGAAGGCGGCGAAGGCCAGGCCGCCGTGGCAGTGCTGCGAGAAGGCCTGGCACTGCACCCGCGCTCGGCCCCCGCTCAGCACGGGATGGGCCTGGCCCTGGCGGAACTCGGCCAGAACGAGCAAGCGATCTGGCATTTCCAGCGGGCGGTGGCGCTCGATCCGGGGCTGGCGCCAAGCTGGGCCAATCTGGGCCTGCTGCTGAAGGTGGAGCGGCAGTTCGACCGCTCGCTGGCCGCCTACGCCAGGGCCATCGCCGAGGCGCCCAACGACGCGCAGATCCGGGTGAACCGCGCGGTGGCGTTGCTGCAGGCCGGCCGCTGGGAGGAGGCGTGGCCGGAATACGAATGGCGGCTGCGCGTGAAAGGTGCGGTGTCGCTGCCGGTGGAATTCCTGTTGCCGGCGCTGCGTGAAGCGGGCGACCTGGCAGGACGTACTATCCTGCTGACGCATGAGGAAGGCTTCGGCGACACGATCCAGTTCCTGCGCTTCGCGCCGCTGCTCGCCGCGCGTGGCGCACGCGTGCTGGCCTGGGTGCCGGCGCCGCTGGTGCGCCTGGTGCGCAGCGTGCTGGGGGCCGACGCAGTATTCACCGGCGATGGCACGCCACCGCAATTCGACTTCCATTGCCCCTTCGTCAGCTTGCCGCGCGCGTTCGAATCAACACCGGCGACCGTACCGGCCCGCTCCTATTTGAGTGCGGATCCTATGCTTGCGTCCGCATGGGCACGGCAACTGCCGTCAGGCAAGATGCTGGTCGGCCTGGCCTGGGCAGGGCAGGCGCGTCCCTGGCTGCCCGGCTTTTCCACGGTGGACCGCCGGCGCAGCGCCGGGCTCGCTGCCTTCCTGCCGCTCGCCGCCGTGCCTGGCGTGCACTTCGTCAGCCTGCAGAAGGGGCCGGCGCAAGAGCAAGTGCAATTCGCACCCGAGGGCATGGCGCTGTGCGACCCGATGGCCGGGGCACAGGACTTCGCGGATACCGCGGCCATCATCGCCAATCTGGACCTTGTCGTGAGCGTGGATACCGCGGTCGTGCATCTGGCCGGGGCGCTGGGCAAACCGGTGTTCCTGATCGACCGCTATGACAACTGCTGGCGCTGGCTGTCGGGGCGCGCGAGCAGTCCCTGGTATCCAAACTTGACGATCTTCCGACAGGAAACGCTGGGGGATTGGTCCGTGCCCATGGGGCGGGCGGCAGCGGCGTTGCAAGCGATGGCGGCGTATCGCGGGACTGGCAGGCGGCCGCCGGAGGCAGACGGATAGGCCGCGCGGCCGGCGGGACGTCTGCACGTCATCTGCCGCGCGCATCGGCATGGCGGTCAACCCATACCGTCAACCCATACCGTCAAGCCATACCCTGGCAAACCCGCGCCCCATGTGCCACCCTGCGGCCCAACCAACCGGAGGTGTGCCATGAGCCAACTCGAGGTCGCCGAGAGGAACGTCGCGGAAACCGTGGAAAGCGCCGCGTCGGCTTATGTGCCGTCGCTCCAGCGCACGGAAGGGCAACCGCCGCCGATCGCGGCGCACGGGGGCCTGTCCTACATGGCGTTCGACCGCGACGGCGACGCGGGAACCGCCCTGGCGCTTCAGGATGCGCTTGCCGAGATCAGCTCGGGCGAAGGCCAGCGCGTCATTGACATGATCGACACGGCGCCGCCGGGCCCGATCAAGACAAGGTGGGGCCTCGCATTCCGCGACTACGACGAGTGCGTTGCCTATATCCGCGCCTCGAATAGCCTCAAAGCGCCCGCAGGGGGCGTGGCATTGCCGCTGGCTTATACCGTCCATGAGCGGCCGAGCTATTCCGTGGTGCCATCGAACGCACTCTGGCGGGATCCGGCGCGCGCCGACGTCACCGCGATCCTGCGGAAGAACGAGCAGGACAACCGGCGGCGCAACCTCTATTTTCCGCAGGTGCTGCGCGACGCGCGGCGCATCGGCGAATACTACCCTGGACTGTCGCCTAACAGCCCCGAATGCATGGACCGGCTCGGCCTGTCGCTGGCGCATCTCGAGTCCAAATGCTCCAACTTTTACGATTCGGCCGAAGTGGAGCGGGTGTTCTATCCGGAGATCGAGAAGCTGCTGTTGGAATTCTTCCCGGACGCGACCGATGCGCTGGTGTACAACCACGACATTTTCGACAAGGACTACGCCGGGGACCGCACGGAAGACCAGGACGCCAAGAACCCGGGCGTGAACGCCAATTACGTCAACCTGGTGCACAACGACCTGAACGACAACAGCGGCCGTGTGCGCTGCCGCGAGCTGCTTACCAAGAATTTGCGGAATTTCGGGCGCGCGCAGAACTGCACGGAAGAAGAGGCCGACGCGAAGATGTCGCGGCGGTTCATGTCGCTCAACCTTGCCAAGCCGATGGAGACGGTGGAGCAATTCCCGTTCGTGCTGTGCGCCTGGCCGTCGTTCGCAGACCAGCCCTACATCAACAATTACCGGATTTACGACGACCGCGTCGGCGAGACCACGCGCTTCACCTACCGTCCCGACCACGAGTGGTACTGGTTCCCCCAGCAGAAGTCCACCGAAGTCTCAATGCTCAAATGCTATGACTCTGTGACCGACGGTTCCGTCTCGCGCTGGTCTTTCCATTCTGCCTGTATCGACCCGACTGCGCCCGCCAATGCACGATGCCGCAAGAACGTCGTGGTCCGGTCGTTTGTCTTTTTCTAGTTTCTCGCGCTGGCGTTAAAAGGACGTAGCCGGGTCGCGGCTACATCCCTGATCGAATGTAAGCGCCAGGCCGGGGACGCTCCTCTGGATCAGCACCGTCGAGCGTCCCCAGCCTGCTAATGCATCACGCCAGTTGAATATCCGAGACCAGGACCGTGCCCCTGGTCTCGGGACTGAACAATAGCGCCGTGGCAACCGAGACGGCAGCGATGACGGTACCAATCAGCATCGGCACCGCGAAGCCCAGATGCCAGTTGACGGCGAAGTACGTCACGACCGGCCCCACAATGCCGCCAAAGATCGCCCCCTGATGATAGCAGAAGCCAGTAGCCGTCGCCCGCACCTCCGTCGGGAAGCGTTCGGACAGATAGTGCGGCCATTGTGTCTGCATGCCGCCACCGCCAAAAAAGCCCTGCAAGGTGAAGAACACGACGATCATCGAGTAGTCTCTGGTCAGCAAATACAGTGGTGCAACCGGGATGGTCAGCAGGGCGGTGATCATCAGCGTTGTTCGTCGGCCAAACCGGTCGGCAGCCCACCCCCAGAGCATCGCCGAAAGAAAAAACACCAGGCTCTGCAGCATGATCGGCAGCGCGACGTAGCCCGGGGGCAGGCTGAGGTCCCGCTGAAGATAGGACGGAAACATGCCGCCGATGGAGTAGCCGACGACAAATGCGCTGGCCATCAGCCAACACGCGGTGAGCGTATTGGCGAGCAAGCCGCGGCGGAAGATGCTGAGCAACGGCGCACGGAACTCCCGGTTCTCGGTGCGTTGCTTCCGCCGGTTCTCAACCCACACCTGCGGCTCTTTGACGTAGATGCGGATGTAGACGATCAGCAGGGCAGGCAACACACCGATCAGCAGCAGGCCGCGCCAGCCGATCGAATCATAAAGCAGGCCATAGGCCGCACTGGACAGCAGCGCGCCGAGGCCCCAGGAACCCTGAAGCACCGAGCCCATGAATCCGCGCGAGCGTTGCGGCCACGTTTCCATCGCCAGCGCCGCGCCGGCCGGCCATTCGGCCCCCATGCCGATGCCCAGGAGCGTGCGGAACAACAACAGCAGCATGAAGCTCGGCGCAAGGCCGGCGAGCAAGTTGCAGATCGAGAACCAGGCGATCGAGATCATCAGCGGCTTCTTGCGGCCGATCCGGTCGGCCAACCAGCCGGACGCGGTCGCGCCAATAAGCCGCATCCACAAGGTCAGGGTGAAGACGACGGTGACCGCAGTCAGCGGCACACCGAAATCCTTGGATATCGGCACCATCAGCAACAGGAATATGGTGAAGTCGAACGCATCGAGAGTCCACCCGAGCCAGGCAGCGACCCAGGCCAGCCATTGATCCTTGGTCGGTTCCTTCCACCATGGAACCTGAATCGCATTCGTTGCCGACATAGGATATTCTCCCTGTTCATGTTATGTTCGGTTTCGCAGCAAGTTCAGGCATTGTTTGGCGAAGCGAGCCACCCCCCCTGCGGCGGTGATGGCCCGCAACAGTGTAGGGTATTTCCTGACGTAACAAGAGGTCCGCTTGGCGCTGGCTTCAATGTTCTCGCAAAACGCCAGTCATGCTGTCGCTTTTGCCAGCGTTTGATCCGTCATGGCGGCGAACCGCTGCCCCAAGACCTCAACCGATTTCCGGGCCATGATGCGGGATGTTCGAACGAAACCGGTTGGTACTTACTATAGCGAGTTGAGCAAGCCCTTCGCCGCCAGCAGGTCGGCTGTCTCAAATCCTTCGGTGAAACGGTCGTAGACCGGCCGCAGAACCTGGGCAGCGTCGGCTTGGTTCTTCTGCCTGACTCGCAGGCGCGCGATGCTAAGAGCAATGCGCAGCTCCCAAAAGAGGGCGCCGTGGGTACGGGCAAGCTCAATGGCGTCCCGGAAACAATCATCAGCGAGCGCTTCGCCAGGGAGTCCCTGTTGGAGCAACACTTCGCCCTTGACCCGCAGAAGCTCCGGCACGAACCACCGGTAATTCGTCCGCTCTGCGAAACAAATTGCTCCGTCGATCTCGGCAAGGCCGTCATCGGCACGGCCCAGCGCGGCCAATGCTGTTGCAAGCTCGGCCCTGAAGAAGGGAAAGAACAGTAGATAACTTGCCTTCTGCATCGCGGCGAGACCGCGGCGCAGCGGATCGAGCCCGCGCTGCGGATCACCGCGCTTCACAGCCAGACTGCCGCGCACGCAAAGACCGGCGGCGTGGAACGGCCCCAGCGCATGCTTGTAGGCGCGATCGATAAGCTCTTCGCCATAGCGCTCGGCTGTCGCCAAATCGCCGAGGTTCAGGAAAACGAGGCCGGCCTCCCACGTCAGGGCAATGCACAGCGCGATCGGCTGGTTCGCGGCGCGCGCCTCCTCGACAGCGTTCGTACCGACCTGCGATGCAGCGTCCAGAAGGCCGAGCGACAACAGGCTCGCCGAGAGATGACCGAATGCCGAGGCGCGCAGGTCGTTGACGAACCGGATCATGTCGCGCTCCCGGCTTTCGACTGGATAGTGGTCGATCGCCCGCCGGAGCCGCACGGTGGCTTCGCGATGCTCCGCCAGATACAGCAGCGTATGTCCGACCAGCCAATCGGCTGTCGCCTGGGCGTGCGGGTCGCGGTCGCGGGAAACCTCTTCATATTGCCGGGCATAGGCGAGCGCTTCATGCACGGCCATCGAACGGGCCGAGAAAAGCCAGAGGCCGTGAAACGACCGTTGCTGATAGTCGAAATCCGCGAATTTCTGCGCCAGCGCCAATGCCCGCATCAGCGCCTCGCGCGCGGGCACAATCATTCCTCGGGTATAAATCAGCGCCATGCCAAGATTGCATTGCAGGACCATCTCATGGAGCGATTCGGCGTCATTGCCAATCACTGCCAGCGCCTTGCTGGCCCATTCGCCGGCTTCGGCGATCTGTGACACCGCGACCCAGAAATCCGCCACGGTTGCAGCAAGCGCGAGACCCAGTGTGGTGTCGCCACCTGGGGAGAGCGTCCAGTTCAGCGCCGCACGAAGATTGTCGATGTCGCGGCGATATGAACCAAGCGCGTCGATTGCCGCCTGCAGCCGGTCGCGGGATGAGAACGGCGCAAACAGTGTCAGGCAGTATTCGGCAAGCCGTTTGATGGTCTCGGTGGCTTCGCCACTTTCGTGCAGCTTCTCCAGCGCATAGGCACGGGTGGTTTCGAGCAATCGCCACCGGGCCACCGGAGCACCTTCGTCCACCGCAAGGAGCGATTTCTCGACCAGGCTCGAAATTCCGTCGAGGATGGTGTCGCCGGCGCCGTCATGGGCTGCGACCGCCTGGGCGGCCTCGAACGTAAATCCGCCCGGAAAGATCGCCAGATGCCGCAGCAGTCGCTGCTCTTCCGGCAACAGGAGTTCATAGCTCCAGTCCAGGGCGGCGCGCAGAGTCCGATGCCGCGGCAGCGCTGTGCGCCGGCCGCTGGTCAGCAGACGGAAGCGATCGTTGAGGCGCCCTTCCACCTGACGAAACCCCAACGCCGCGGCGCGAGCCGCGGCAAATTCTATCGCCAGCGGGATTCCGTCGAGCTGCCGGCAAATCGCCGCGATCGCAGGAATCTCGTCGGGCGCCGGCGAAAACGACGAAGCGAGGGCCCCGGTTCGTGCGACAAGCAACCTGGCCGCTCCGTGGCGCAAGACATGTTCCGGATCCTGCTGCCCGACATCCGGAACATCGAGCGGCGGAACGCGGTAGGCTTGCTCTCCATGGATGCGCAGCACCTCGCGGCTGGTCGCCAGCACCGAGGCGTACGGGCAGAACCGCACAATGGTTTCCACCACGTCGGCCGCAGCATCGATGACATGTTCGCAGTTGTCGAGGACCAGGAGAAGATTGGCATCGCCGATCGCACGCGCGACAGCCTCGGCCGAGCTCGCTCCCCCCAGGAGCTTGAGGCCCAGAATGCCAGCCACCGTGGACGCGACGAGGCCCGCGTCGGCGAGCGGCGCGAGTTCGACGAGCCAGCCTCCGTCCTTGAATTCGTTCAGAACGCCGCGCGCCGCTTCGATCGCGAGCGCTGTCTTGCCGATGCCGCCGGGCCCTGTGAGCGTGACGAGGCGATAGGCCGAGATCAGGTCGCGCACGGATCGTACCGTCGCCTCCCGGCCAATGAGAGCAGTGACGATCACAGGGAAATTGTCAGCCCGAGCCTGGTCGGACAGCGGAAGAGGCCGGTTCGTATCCGAAACGCTCTCGGAGCTGGCGCCTCGAGTGGTCCAAGTTCCGAGCAAACGATAGCCGCGTCCGGATTCGGTTTTCAGCAGCGCCTTGTAAGGACCGAGAGCACGGCGCACCGATGCGATGTGAACCTGAATGGTGTTGTCAAGAACGATGGCACCCGGCCAGACACGCTCCATCAGTTCGTCTTTGGTGACGAGTTCGCCGGCCGACCGCACAAGAAGTTCCATGATTTCAAAGGCACGACTGCCGAGCGGCGTCGCAGCCCCGCGCACGCGAAGTTCGCGTCGTGTCAGATCAATCTCGCATTCATCAGATGCGTATATGGTCCGACTGGGCTGAGCGAGCATCCAGAATCGCCACCATTCATGTTCCTTCGGGTTTATTCGGATTATCGCCCCCCTGGCAAGGACCGTAGGGATCTGGCGTCTTTTGGAAGAGGCGCGGAACCCAGGTCGATCCGACGCGGTGAGATCGGAGGTGGCACCGCAAGCTGGCCTGTCGGGGAAAATGCGGATGGCGATCGGCGGTGATCGGAACTCGCAAGACGTGGGCTGGCACGCGTTGCACTCGGCGTAGAAATGATCTGCCTCCCGCGCCTCTGGCCGGGATCGGAACATCCACCGCCGTACTATCTGCGTTTATGGCGGTTCGAATTTTCTGGCCGCGGCTCTTACCCTGGTTCAATTGGCATACGCGCGATCCCCATCCATGCGATCGGCGCGCCCGCCTTTTCCGCTGCTTGCTCTGCCGGCAGCTTCGCATTCCAATCGGCGGCAATGAACCGCCGGCCGTTCACCTGGGAAGCAGCGTCCGATACCAGCCACAGCAGAGGCGGCACCATGATCTCCGGCTGCAACATGCGAGTGCGGTCGCCGGCAAAGTCGCCGACCAGCGGGGTGTTGGTGACACCACCGGGCACCAGGACATTCGACGTGACACCGGTGCCTTTCAGGTCGGCGGAGAGTCCCGCCATTGCGGCTTCCGTTGCGGCTTTGCTGGCGCCATAGAGCAAGTAGCCCTCGCGCACCATGGTACCGAGACTGGTGGTGACGGTGATGATGCGTCCGGATTTCTGCGCCAGCATGTGCGGCAGCACGGCGCGGGTCAGCATGATCGGCGCGGTGGCATTCACCGTGACGAAGCGGTTCCATTGCTCCGCGGTTACGTCCCAGAAGCGAATGGGGTTGGCTCGGGCGTTGGGCCGGATCGAGGCCTGGCCGATGCCGGCATTGTTGACCAATACGTCGATGCGTGCGCTGCGCGCCAGTACCGCACCGATGATGCGATCGAACGCATCGGACTGTGCGAGATCGACGTGGATGGTCTGGATCGAGCCCGGCTGTCCCACTGCCGCGGCGGCGAGTGATTGCAAACCGGCGACGCTGCGGTCCACCGCCGCGACATGGAAGCCGGCGCCGACCAGGCCCTGTGCCATGGCGCGGCCGAGCCCGCTGGCGGCACCGGTGATGATGGCGGTTTTGCCTGCTGGCATGGCGTTTCCTCCGTTGGTTGCGGTTTCGGTTGTCGTGCTTGTCATGTCATTGCGAGGAGCGACGCGGCGAAGCAATCTTGTTGGTGCGTAGTCGCCGGTATGAGTGTACTCTCGATGGGGCTTGCTTCGTCGCTACGGGACTTGCTTTGTCGCTACGCTCCTCGCAATGACATGGTGGGAAGGCGCTATGCTCCTCGCGATGATATGGTGGGGGGCGCTACGCTCCTGGCGATGAGAAATGACTCGCGCGCAAGGCCTCCGTCGCGGCTGTGTCGATCACGGGCGGATCGCCATGCGCGACCACACCATAGTCGCGCTTCGCAGCTTCCTTGGTGACCAGCCCATCGCGCAGGTCCTGGGCCACCAGCATCACGTCGCGTTCCAGCGGATCGCCCCAACCGCCGGAACCGGGAAGCTCGTGGCGGAACAACTGGCCCTTGCGCAAGGTCATCGTCAGCTTGGCGTGCAGATGCTGTTCGGTGGGCAGGCTCGGATCGAGCAGATTGCGGCCAGGGGCGCCGTGGTGACCGCCTTGCAGGCCGTAGGGGCGATGCGTTTGCCGATCTGCGCGCACTTGCAATATTCCTTCGTCGGCAAGCATCCGCCAGGTCTTGCGCTGGGCCATGCCGCCGCGGAATTTCCCTGCCCCGCCGCTGTCGGGGATAAATTCGTAGTCCAGCACTTCCAGCGGGTTCTCGGCTTCGATCACCTCGACGGAGAAGCTGGCCATGTTGGCGAACATGTTGGTGTTGCCGTCGATGCCGTCGGCCCATGGACGGCCGCCCCAGCTTCCGGACAGGAAATCCACGTAGATGAACGGGCGCAGATCCTTGTCGTAGCCGCCGATGGTGATGCCGGTGTTGCCGCCATCGGATGATGCGTAGACCCGATCGGGGTACAGCTTCGCCAAAGCGCCGAAACAGCAATCAACGGCGCGGAAGCCGGTGAGGCCGCGCGCGGCGCAGGCCGCGGGCAGTTTGCCGTGCGTGATGGTGCCGGGCGGCGCGATGACGCTGATCGGGCGGAACACGCCGTCATTGTTCGGCATGTTGATCGACAGCACCGACTTCACCGCGGTGAAGCTGGCGGCGGCGGTGTAGCTCCAGGTGTTGTTGATCGCGCCTTTCACCTGCGGGGCGCTGCCGGTCCAATCGACTTGCATCGTGTCGCCATGCTTGCGCACCGTGCAGACGAGTGGGATCGGCACGCCGGCATCGATCTGATCGTCGTCGATCCAGTCGGTGAAGCTGGCCTCGCCGTCGGGCAGTTCAGACAGGCAATGACGCGTCAGGCGTTCGGAATAATCCATCGTGGCGTTCATAAGTTCGCATACGCCGTTGGCGCCGTAGCGGGCGACAATGTCGGTCATGCCGCGTGCGGCGATCTCGCAGGCAGCGAGCTGGCTGCGGATGTCGCCGAGCACCCGGTTGGGCACGCGCACGTTGCGGTCGATCATGCGGAACAGGGTGGTGTTGGGCTGGCCGCGTTCGTAGAGTTTCAGGGGCGGGATGCGCAGGCCTTCGGCATAGATCTCGGTGCTGTCGGAGGCGTTGGAACCGGGCACGCGTCCGCCCACGTCGGTGTGGTGGCAGATGGTGGCGGCGTAGGCGATGGGTTTGTGATCAGCGAACAATGGTTTGAAGATGAAGATGTCCGGCAGGTGCATGCCGCCGTCGTAAGGGTCGTTGTTGATCAGGATGTCGCCGGGTGCGATGTCGTTGCCGAAATGGCGCAGTGCGGCCTGCAGCGCGACGGGGATGGAACACAGATGGCCGGGCAGCGCGAGCCCCTGGGCGACAAGACGGCCGCGTGCGTCGCACAGGGCGGCGCTGTAGTCCATGATGTTCTTGAGGACGCCAGAATAGGCGGTGCGGTAGATGGTGAGTACCATCTCGTCGCCGAGCGCGGCGATGGCATTGCGGAAGAGTTCTTCGGTGATCGGGTCGGGCATGGGGGCCGCGTTGGTAGTGGGTGGGCGGATCGGACCACCGATTCCTTGCAGTGGCAACCGATCACCGGGTGCTGATCACCGCGGTGCAGCTGGAACGATTACTGTGCACGATGCGTTTCGCCGATCATGTCCGGAGACCGTTCATGTCGCGTCCGCTGCTTCCGATCGCCCTGGTTTTGCTGGCCACGCCGGCACTGGCGCAGCAACTTCCTGCCGCGCCGCTGCGTGCGCCGGGGGCGATGCGGTCATTCTCGCTGACCAATCGGAGCGGCGAGGTGATCGTTTCGGCCGAGGCGAAAATGACCAACGGAAAGCAGCGCGTGCTGACCTATGCGCCGATCCAGCGCAATCAGGCGCGCGAGATCGTGGTGCCACGGCAGGAGTGCCTGGATTCGGTGGCAGTGCATCTGAACAACGGGCAGACGCTGCGCGCCGCGCATATGAACGACTGCAAGGCGACGAAGATCATCGTGGGGCGGACCGGAATCGGCGTCGCGTCGAATGAGAACCCGCTGAACCAATGATCGGTGCGGTCGCCGCCTGATCCTGGGCCACATGGGGCCGGCGTCGCCGCTGATGGGATATTGCGGCGGCACGCGCCGGATGCCGGAATTTACAGCGGAATAACAATTTTATCTTGCGTCATTTCGTTAGGACGTGGCACGGATCGGCCTGCCGTCGCGCCAAAGCGGCGTCCAGGGGGGAACGAGCCATGCTGCACCGGCTGCGTCTCGGCTTGCCCGGTTTCATCGCCGGATTGTTGGCTTTTATTGCGGCGTTTGCCGTGCCGGCCGGCGCGGCGGGCCTGTGCGCCGACGAGCAATCGACGCCGCAGGTGCCGAAGGATCTCGCGTTGTGCGCGAAGCTGGACCCGATCGTGCGCAAGCCCGGCGCCCTGCCGCTGAACCAATACGAGACCGCGCTGAACACCTATGTCACGGCGATGTGCCACCGCAACTTTGCGGCCGGGTGGCAGATGGACAAGACCGTGCGCGACACCGGACCGTTCATCGCCACGCTTGCGGGCGGCGCGTGGTCCGGCAGTTATAACGGCACACACGCCCCGGTGCTGGTCTGGTACTCGCCGGAGATGATGGCGTGGCTGCATGCCAACCGCCCAAGCGATCCGGCGAAGACGCCGGCTCATCTGGCGCCGATTCCCGATGGCGCGATGATCGTGAAGGAGATGTACAGCCCGCCGCCTGCCTCCGCCTGCCGCATCCCGGATCTGTTGCGGCTGCGGCCGAATTCGCAGGGCATGGCGGTGATGGTGCGGGACAGCGCCGGTTCCGTTGACGGCTGGTTCTGGGCCGCGGTCGGGTGGAAGGGCTACACACCGGACTGGCCGCCTCCGGCGAGCAATTCCCTGGCGCTCGCCGGGTTCGGGCAATACTGCCTGAACTGCCATGCCTCGGCGGTGGACAATCAGACATTTGCGAGCCTGTCCAACATCAAGGGCGAACCCGGCACGTTCCTGACGTTCCTCAGCGAGGACTTCTTCCAGCAGCAGTCGAGCCAGATCGTCACGCGTTTTTCCCATGTCCTGGTGCATCAGCGCCAGCGACGGGAGGCCGAGGAAAAGGTCGTGCAGCTGCCGGGTATCGCGAGCCTGGCGTTCCTGCGTTCCCTGCGTCCGCCGACGGCCGCGGTGCTGGCCGCGCCGGATACGATGGACATGCCGTCGCAATCCTATGACCACACCTGGATACCGGGCGGAGGACCGAACGCGCACAGTGCCTTTGTCACGTCAGATCAGTGTGTCGGCTGCCACACCGCCGGGGGAACGGGGCTGCAATACGAGATGACCACGCCATCGGCCGGCGGGACAGTGCTCAATCTTTCTCCGTATGGGACGTGGCGTACCAGCCCGATGGGGCTGGCCGGGCGTGACCCGATCTTCTTCGCCCAGCTTGCCAGCGAGACCCAGACGTTCCACGCGGCGTTGTCGCCGAAGGTGCAGGACACATGCCTTGGCTGCCACGGCATTCTGGGGCAGCGCCAGGAGGAGATCGACAGCCCGCCCTCGGCGCCGTGTCCCGACTTCCTGCGCGCGACGCTGAACGCTGTGCCGTATCCGGACAACAACCCGACGGCGCCGCTGGCGGCGTTTGGCGCGCTGGGACGCGACGGCGTTTCCTGCACGGCCTGCCACCACATGGTATTGGGCAAGGCGGACACCGCGAAGTACCGCGACGCGCCGCAGAATCGCTGCGTGGCGCAACGGCAGGAATTCCTCAACCCGGAAAACATCGGCTTCGCGCGCACGTTCACCGGCAGTTTCTTCATTGGCGCAACCGACCAGCTTGCAGGGCCGTTCAAGGATCCGAAACAGGTGCCGATGAAGCATGCGCTGGGTATTACGCCGGAGGACGGCGCCAAGGTCATTACCAGCGCGGAGCTGTGCGGGACCTGCCATACGGTGCATTTGCCGGTGCTGCGGGGTACGCAGACGCTCGGGTATAGTTACGAGCAAACAACGTATCCGGAATGGGCGTTCAGTGCGTATCGCACGGGGGAGACGCCGGACGGCAAGCTGCCCTCGGGGGCAGGGTCGCTGGCGGAATCCTGCCAGGGATGCCACATGCCGAATACCGATAGCGCGGGCAAGCTGTTCAACAGCAAGATCGCCAGCATTCAGGAACATAGCGATTTCCCCGAGGTCGAGAACGGCCTGCCCGCCAAAGACATCGACCTGCCGGTGCGCGAGGGATTTGCCCGTCACACGCTGGTTGGGCTGAACGTGTTCCTGATCAAGATGGCAGCGCAATTCAGCGAGATGCTGGGCATCGCGGTGGAGGATCCGATGCTGGGCAGCATGGGGGTGCCGCCGCTTACCCTCACGCAGCAGGCGATGTACCAGCAGGCGGCCAATAGGACCGCGACGATCGGCGTGAGTGCTGTCCAGGTGACGGATGGAACGCTGAGCGCCACGGTGAGCGTGACCAACAAATCGGGACATAAGTTTCCCTCGGGCGTGGGGTTCCGCCGTGCGTTTGTTGATTTCCGGGTGCTGGATGCGGACGGCAACGTGCTTTGGGAGTCGGGCCGTACCGACAGGGCCGGGGTGATCGTCGATGAGCATGGTCAGCCGATCGCCGGCGAGCTGTGGTGGAAGCCGGATTGCAGCGGATTGCTGCATCCGGAGAGCAATCCGCACCAGCCGCACTATGAGGTGATCTCGCACCAGGACCAGGCGCAGATCTACCAGGAGTTGGTTACGGCGCCACCTGCCACGGGGGTTCCTCAATGCGGGCCCATGGCGAAGCCGACTGGTCGGCTGACCACGAGCTTCCTGTCGATCTGCGCCAAGCTGAAGGACAATCGGCTGTTGCCGAACGGATTTCTTGCGTTGCCGCAGCGCATCGCCATTGCGAAGGCGCTGGGGGCAGGGGCCGACATGGCGGAGGACACCGATGCGGTCGGGGTCGATGGGGATCCCGATTACGGCAACGGCAGCGGGGGGGATACGTTGCGCTACGAGATTGCTCTGGCGGCCATTTCCGGGAAGCCCGCCGCGGTGGAAGCGAGATTGTATGACCAGGCGACGCCGCCGTTCTTCTTGCAGGATCGGTTTTGCACGGCGCAGGGCTCGGACCGCGATCGGTTGGCCTATATCGCCAGCACTTTGAATCTGTCGCAGACCCCGGCGCAGGACTGGAAGCTGTTTCTGGTCAGCAGCGGCAAGGTGGCGGTGCCGCAGTGATGGCCGACGTCATCGCGCGTTGACCGCCGGCCATGACGGGAACCTTCTTGTTAGACCCGCAGGGCCGAAGCGATCCCGGTCACGCGGATGCCCAGTGGTCGCTGCGCGCGGGTCGAACGAGGTTGCTTCGTCGCGTCGCTCCTCGCAATGACATGTTCCGCCCTCAGGTCACGGTCCGGATCTCCGCGAGCAATGCGTCCGTTGTGACCTGCCGGCAGTAGCCGCGGTTGTTTCGCAGCGACCAGTCGTGGCGTTCCTGCGTCAGTGTAGCGCAGGCGTCGGTGGGGACGGTTACCAAATAGCCAAGATCGCAGGCGTCGCGCACGGCGGAGTCGACGCATTGATCGGTCAGCACGCCGCTAATGATCAGCGAACGCACGCCCAGATTGCGCAGCACATAGTCGATGTTGGTGGAGATGAAGACCGAGGACGACGTCTTTGGCAGCACGATTTCATCATTCCGGGGTGCGATGTCGGCGAGTATGAGCGCATCCCACGAACCGCGCGGGACGAACAGGCGGCTGATCTTGTAGTCCAGGCTCTGATCGCGGCCGTCCTTGGTGAGGGATTCGATCACCGTGTAGAGAATCTCGATCCGCGCGGCGCGGCACGCGGCCTGGAGCTTTCGCATGTTGGGCAGAGCGGTCCCGTGCAGCGTGCGGAAGAATGCGCCGTAGCGGGTATCGCGTTCGGCTTCGGTCATCCGCGCGTATTCGCCGCCGTCGGGGCGGCAGGTGTAGTTCTGCACGTCGATGAACAACAGCGCAGCGTGCGCGGGATCAATCGGGATTTCACGGCTCAGGGTAGGGGGCATGTCGTGCGCCATAGTTTGGTGCGCGCCGGTATCACGCCGCCGCCACGCTCGCCAGCGCCGCCGCCCGCGACAGCGTGCGGCCGTGCACGGATCTGCGACCACACGAACCTTTGCGCCCCGGTTGCCGGGCACCGAGATTATGAATTCTGCATAAAGATTGCGCCCCCAATGTGAAAGGCTCATGCGAATGGATAATCTCGGTTATGCGGCTGCCGTGTTCGCAGCCGTTGTCATGCTGTCCGGCGGCGCCGCGCTGGCGAATGTCTGCCAGACGGATCACATGATGTGCGGCACCACCATGCCGATTGATGGCTATTGTGAGTGCCACACGCACGGCAATTCAGAAGGTGGCACCGTGGTTTCGAAGCTGCCGCCACACAGCAGGATGAACGCGACGGCCGGTGGGTGTGGCACGAACCCGAATTCGCCTGGTTGCCGCTGAGGCGCTCCCCACGCGGGCCGTCGTGGGCCGGCGCATGCAGCGGGGCAGTCAGAAACTGGCGCGGCCGAAGACGGCCCATAGCAGCGCGTACAGAAGTCCGCCCATCAGGAAGCCGACCAGCGTCCCGTTGACGCGTACGAATTGCAGGTCCTTGCCGACACGCAGTTCCAGGCGCTCGGTGATCGTGTTGGTGTCCCAGCCGGCGACAACCTGCGCGATGAACTCCGACAGCCTCGCCTGCGCTGTGGGAAGCAGCGAACCGACCAGTCCCTCTGCGGCACTTTGAACGCGCGCACGGGCGGTAGGGTCGGTTTCCAGGAGGCCGCCCAGGTTGGCGAGCGCGCCTTCCAGAAGCGCGATGGTGCGGCCGGAGGGGTGCGCCGCGTCGGCCTCCAGCGCCAGGCGCAGACGGGCCCAGACGTCCCACAGCCAGGCCTGCACCGTCTCGTGGGCGACGACGCGGCGGATGGCGCGGCCGATCTCGGCTGCGCGATCGGGGTCTTCCTCCATGCGTGCGATGTCGCGGCGGACCCATTCGTCGAAGGCGGCGCGCAGTTCGGACCCGTCGGGGCTGATCTTGTCCAGTTCGGTGTTGATCGTGGCGAGCACGCGGCGCGCGACGGACGCGCCGAGCGCCCAACCAACCAGACGGCCGCCTTGCTCGCGCACGCGTTCCTCGATGGCGGCGCGGAGGGCGTCCTCGCGGCGGGCCAGCAGTGCTTTCAGTTCGGCCAGGATGAAGGACAGCACCTCCTGGTGGCGGCCCCCCTCCACCAGGCCGGCAAGGGCGCGGGCAAGCAGCCGGCTGGCACCGGGACCGCCGACGAGGCGCGGCACCAGGCGGGTGATCAGGCGGCGGGCGCGGCCGTCCTCTACCGTGGCCAGCAGTTTCGGCAGCGTGCCGGCGAGCGCCAGGGCGGCGGGACGCGCGGCGGCGGGGTCGGCGAGGAAGCGGTGCAGGATGCCGGGCAGGTCGAGGCGGCGCAGCACGCCGGCCACCTCGTTCGACGTGAAGACATGGGTGGCGACGAAGCGCCCCAGGGCGCGGCCGAGGCGTTCCTTGTGGGTGGGGATGATGGCGGTGTGGGGGATCGGCAGGCCGAGGGGATGGCGGAACAAGGCTGTCACGGCGAACCAGTCGGCGATGCCGCCGATGAAGCCGGCCTTGGCGGCGGCTTGCAGCAGGTCGGACCACCAGGTTTCGGGGAGCGCGAAGGTGGCGAGCGTGAGCGCGCCCATCAGCACGAGCAAGGCGGTGGCGAAGGCGCGATGGCGGGAGAGCTCGCGCCTGGCTTCAGCGTCGGGGTCGATCATGTGGGGGGTTATGCACCGTCCGGGCGGGGAGGGAAGGCGGGGGTTGGTGGTGGTGGTGGGTTGGTGGGTGGGGGCAGTCGATGCGATGTCGCTCGGGGTGTCCTGCTGCGCTGTGGTGCGACGGGTTGGCAATATGCAACAGCAGGCTTCTATGTGTACGCGTTGCGGATGCCTGGCGCTGGTGGTTGGATGTTGCAATGACAGACCAGGACATATCGATTTGGGATGTAGTGCCGGGCGGTTCCGTGCTTGTGAGCTGGTTCCGCCAGGTGCCGGGTTTCCATGATGCCGAAATTCTCAGTCTGCATCAGTGGGCTGATCCGCGCGCGCTCGGTGGCTATTACGTTCGAACCCGGGCAGCCGGACGGGTTGGATGCATCAGGCATGGGGCAGCGCCTTTGATGCGGGACTCTTGGGCGGTCGGGTGAAGCCGGATGGTGCATCACGTGTGTTGTGGAACCGCAGGCAAACGCTGATGAACGCATTGCGGCCCATGGGGCGCAACCACATCGTGGAGATGATGGCAAAGCCAGCGCGAAGGAGCCGAAATGGATCGGGTCGGCACGCGACATCTGCGTGCATCTGCGGCTGAACCTGGTTTCCTGCCAGCCGCACTTGCCTTCGAGAGTACGCTGGGCTGTTTGTACCGATATCAATATAAAATAAATCTGCCGCAGATGCACGCTGATGCACGCAGATGGTTCAGTGCTGTTAGCGGCTGCTGACGGAAGCTACCGTGCCTTTGGTTCGCGACGGGGCGTGGTAAGCGACACCTGATCCGCCCGTAGCTTGCGTCCCAGCCACACCGCGTGTTGCCATGGAACCGGCGCAAACCCACGGCCAGGCGCGGACCGACTGCAGCAACATGGCGGAACGCCCGAAACGCGCCTTCGGACAATATGGAACGCCAGGACCAATGCACGCTCGCTCGCCATACCGGGGGACGCCATGACAAAATTCGGCCTGCTGCTGGGCAGCATGCTCTTTGCGATCCTTGCGAGCACGCCGGCGTTCGCCCAGGACAGCGCTGCGTCGCTCTTCGCAAAGAATTGCGCATCGTGCCATGATTCGGGTTCGCCGGACATTCGCGCGCCCGGACGCGACGTCATGAAAGGCATGTCCACCGAGGCGATCGTCCGGGCGTTGGACAGCGGTGCCATGGCAGCGCAGGCGCGGAGTTTGTCGGCGCCGCAACGCCAGGCGATCGCCGAATACCTCACCGGAAAACCGCTCGCGCAGACATCGGCCGCTGCCGCATCGCCGCAGGCCGGGCGGCGTGCCGGGGCCGCGCCGCCATTTGCCAAACCGTTCGATGCCCCGGGCTGGAACGGCTGGGGCGCCGATCTCGCAAACCGCCGCTTTCAGCCGGCGGAAGCGGCCGGCATCACGCCGCAGACCGTCGGCCGGCTGCACCTGAAATGGGCCTTCGGCTTCGCCGGGGCAGTCTCGGCATCGGCAGCGCAGCCGACGGTGGTCGGCGGCCGTGTCTTTATTGGTGGCGGTGACCGGAAAGTCCACGCGCTCGATGCGAAGACCGGCTGCCTGATTTGGGAATTCGAACCGGACGCGCCGGTGCGCACCGCCATCATGATCGCGCAAGCGGGCGAGTCCGGCCATTATGGGGCGTTTTTCGGCGACGGCCGCGCCAACGCCTATGGGGTCGACGCGGCGACCGGTGCGCTGTTGTGGAAGACAAAGCTCGATAATCATCCCGCTGCCCGCGTCACCGGCGCGCCGACGGTGTACGCGGGTGTCGTCTATGTTCCGGTCTCATCGTTTGAAGAAGCCACGGGCACGCGCGGCGATTATGAATGCTGCACGTTCCGCGGCAGCGTGGAGGCGCTGAACGCGCAAACCGGCGCGCGGATCTGGCAGGCCTATACGATTCCGGACGAACCAAGGCCGACCAGGAAGAACGCGGCCGGCACGCAGCTTTATGGCCCATCCGGTGCGGCGGTGTGGTCCGCGCCCACCATCGACGCAGAGCACCATGCGCTGTATGTCGGCACCGGCAACAGCTATTCCAATCCGGCCGCCGAAACGTCTGATGCGGTGGTCGCGTTCGATCTGAACACCGGCAAGATGCTGTGGCACCAGCAGCTTACTGCCAACGACGCCTATATCGTGGGTTGTTTGCGGCAGGAGCGGATCAACTGTCCCGACAATCCCGGGCCCGACTACGATTTTGGTCAGTCGCCGATCCTGACGCATCTGCCGGATGGGCGCCATGTTCTGGTGATCGCGCAGAAATCGGGCGTGGTGCATGCGCTGGACCCTGATCAGCAGGGCAAGATTCTTTGGCAGACCCGGGTTGGCAAAGGCGGGGCACTGGGCGGCAGCCAGTGGGGTTCCGCGGTGGACCGGGATCGGATCTATGTCGCGATCTCCGACATACGGTTCATCTCGGCACGGCCCTTCCGGGCGAATCCCGAGTTGGGCGGTGGCTTGTTTGGGCTCGATCTTGCCAGCGGGAAGGTTGCGTTGACGATTCCTCCTGTGGTTTGTGGGGAACGAAGTCAGTGCAGTCCCGCACTGTCAGCGGCGGTGACGGTGATTCCGGGCGTGGTGTTCTCGGGCGGTGTCAGCGGCATTCTGCGCGCTTATGCGACCGCGGATGGCAGCCTGCTGTGGGAAACTGATACCGCGCGCGACTTCACCACCGTCAATGGCGCGGCTGCGCATGGCGGTGCGCTGAATGGAGCAGGACCGACGATCGTGGATGGCGTGGTGTATGTTACGTCGGGCTACGCGCTGTGGGGCGGGCTGCCGGGCAATGTGCTGCTGGCCTTCTCGGTGCGGGATCGCTAACGCCAGAACGGAGGACGCGCGATGCATCGCCGTGGTCTGTCCCTGATCTTGCTGTCTTGCGCTGTCTGGCTTTGCGGTCTGGCCGCCGGCGCGTGTCAGCCGGCCGATCCGGTGCATCGTTTCCCGCTCGCCAGGGATTATCGGCCTGACGCCGGTGTCGAATTTCGCATCGTTTCGATCATCAGCGATGGCGTCCGGCTGCATGGCGAAGAGTTCTGGCCGCGCGTGGAAGACGGGCACAAGCTGCCGACGATCGTGATGGCGAACGGGTGGGGTGGAGTCGCGGCGGCGTTGCGGCCGGATGCGAATGGCCTCGCACGGGCGGGCTATCTTGTCATCTTGTTCGACTATCGCGGCTGGGGCGAAAGCGATGCGCGCGTGGTGTTGACCAGTCCCGAACCTGCTGGCGGCGGTTCGTTCCAGGCGACGGTGCAGCCGCTGCGCGGTTATGTCGATCCGTTCGAACAAGTCGAGGATTGGTTCAACGTGATCGACTGGGCCGCCGGCGAGCCCATGGCCGATATGACCAGGCTCGGGCTGCGCGGGACAAGCTTTTCCGGCGGGGAAGTCGTTTATGTCGCGAGCCGTGACCCCAGGGTGAAAGCGATTGTCAGCCAGGTGCCTGGCATCGCGGCGCGGCCCGGGCCGGATGCCGACCGGGACACGCCGTTTGCCCGTGCCGCGCGTGATCGCGCGACCCGCATGGCGCGCGGCGAGCAAGGCTATCCGCAGCCGTACGCGCAGGTTCTCGGCAGCCTGACTGGGGCGCCGGTCGGTGATAAGCTGTTGCGCTGGTGGCCGAATGAGGAATCCAGTTATGTGACGGCCGCTGCATTGTTCATCGTGGCGGAGAACGATGAACTGGTGCGCAATCAGGACAGTGGCGAACTTGCGTTCAGGCGTGCCGCTGGGCCGAAGAAGCTGGTGGTGATTCCGGGCATCCGGCATTACGGGATTTACGGCGTGGCGCGCCAGCAAGCGCTCAGGCTGGCGATCGACTGGTTCGACCGGTATTTGAAACCGGCGCAGTGATGGCCTTATGAGTTTGCGCTAATCGCCGAAAGTCCGCTGATAGGTGGTGTGCAACAGGACATCCAGTGGCGTACCGGGTGCGAAATCGGCCATGTCCTCGGGGAATGCCAGGCCGGCCAGTTGGCGTTCGCATTCGGACGGTTCGCCCAGCACCTGCGTCACCGGATATACCGCGCTCCAGGCCGGAACAATGGCGTAATCTTCTTCGTCGTCGGAGACGTGGGTGTTGCGGATCTTGGCTGACGCCGTCTCGATTTCCATCGCCATCATCGTCGTTGCCTTCAGCTCTTGCTCGGTTAGTTGGCGGATCAGTTGGGAGCGGCCCGGGTAGACGCGGTCGATGAAATTATCCATCAGCCGCAGTTTTTCTGCCCGGTCGGTCACGGCATGTGCGTGCCCCCATGCCATCACTGAGCGATAGTTCACCGAATGATGGAAGCCCGAGCGTGCCATCACCAGCGCATCGAGATGTGTCACCGTCAGGCACACCGGCATGCCGTCCTGCTGGCGGACGGCGCGGCTGGCCGAGGAGCCGTGCCAATACAGATGATCGCCCTCACGCCAGAAACCGGTGGGCGTGCAGAACGGCCGGCCGTCGATCACATAGGCGATGTGGCAGACCATTGCTGAATCGAGAATCGCGTAGACGGTCGCCTTGTCATAGTGGCCGCGTTCGTGGCGGCGGCGCAGGCGGTTCACCTCGGAGATCGCAAAAGATTCGGTGGTGGCGATTTCGGAGTCGGACATGGGGCCGGGCTTTCCATGGAACAATGCTGCAATGCAGCGCGAAATTGGTAGGCCGGTAGTCCCAATCCACGAAGCCTGGTTCGGTCCAATTTGGTTCCGGTGCGATACCAGCGAACCGCGCGAACTGCGTCCATGCCTCGCGGCAGCATGTGTCGGAACCATTTTGTAACAAGGCAGCCGGGATACTCGTTGCCGGACTGTATCGCCAGAACAACAGGGCGGGGAACATGCTCCGGCACCGAAGCTTTTTGCTCTTGTGCGTTGCCTCGGTGATGCTGGGCGCGTGCGCGATTCGAAGCTGGGCACCGGCGCCAGGCAAAGATCCCGCCGCATTGACCGCGGATTCCGGGCGATGCCAGCTTTATGCGCATGGTACTGAACCGAGCGCCTCGTTTCAGGCGGCAGGCTCGGCACGCAACGTTGCCATTGCGTCGGGCGTGATCCTGCTTCTGGGAGGGATTACGACGCTCGCCCACGATGCGAATACTTACAACGATTGCATGGAAGCAGCGGGGTGGATTCCGGCTGATAGCGGGCAGCAGGTTGCGTCGCTGCAGGCAGCGCCGCAGCCTGTGACGGCGGCGGCACTGCCCGTGCTGCAAGCTGCGCCGGCGGCGGCAGGCCCGATGCCGTTGCCGGTTTATGCGGGGACAATGCCGGTCGCGGCGATGCCTGCGTCTTTGGTCGCGATGGGAGCGCAAGTACCTGATGAACGAACCGGCGCGGAGGTTCGTGCAGAACAAACAGCGCAGGCGTGGCTGTCAGCGCAGCATGTGCTGAATGCGGGACCCGATGTGGCGAAACGGAGCCTTTATGGAGCGCTGTGCGGGTCCGGCGATCGGTCCGCATGCATCATGGCGGAGGCGTTGAGCAAATAGCGGCCGGTACTTGCTGTTGGCGGAGCGCGAGACGCGGTAGCGTCGCCATGTCATGGCGAGAAGCGAAGCGACGAAGCAATCTGGTTTGAACAGGCGCTCGAACGTTGGTGCGCTTACTTGATCGAGGTTGCTTCGTCGCTTCGCTCCTCGCAATGACATGGGGCCAGGTGACTCGCGCTTCTCTGATGGGCTTCTCGCTGATGGGCTTCTCTGATCGCGGGTACTTGACAGTGTGCCGACCCGATCACCCTCACCCTCGGTGCTTCGCACCTCGACCTCTCCCGCGCGCAAGGCGCGCGGGAGAGGTTATGCTATTCCGTGATGGGGCCGCGGTCGCGTAACAGCGGGGTGTGCGCCACGGCGCGGCGTTGCTCATCGGTCATCTCCAACCAGGCCTGGACTCGCCGCAGCACCATCCGCGTGGGACCGGCGAGGTCGATCGCCAGCGCTTCCTGCAAACCCAAGAAGCGCAGGTTCTCCAACTCGCCGTCGCCGCCCAGCGTGCCGCTGACTTCGGCCTCGGCCACCAGCAGGAACCGCGCGTTGAATCGGATCGGGCTGTCCGCCGGCGTCACGGCGCGGCAGAGATAGTCCAGGCCGTGCAGGCGCGGAGGGCTGCCGAGAGTCAGGCCGGTTTCTTCTTCGAGTTCGCGTGCCGCGGCCATGCCCAGCCCGTGCGCCAGACGAGCGTTCGCGGCCTTGCGCAACAGACGTTCGGTGTGTGGCGCGAGCGGCGTGGCGCTCGGCGTGTCCAGGTCGATGCGGTCGACGGCACCGCCCGGAAACACCAGGCGGTTCGGCATGAAGCGGTGCCTGGCGCCGCGCATGCCCATCAGCACGCCTGGCTCGGCGTTGTGCTGCCGCAGTACGACCAGGCTTGCCGCATGGCGCGGCTGCACCACGCCAGGGCGCGGCGGTTCCGACTGGTCGATGAGCTCGGCGTGGGGTGGGTGATGGTTTGGGGCGTGGGGCGCGTGATCTTCAGGCAAGTTCGAAACCTCGGGTTTTCAAATAGGCGGCAAAGCCGAAGCGTTCCGGCACGGAAAGCTGGCGGGCGACGTTTTCGCTCCAGCCGACGCCCTCGCGCGGCGGATAGACGTCGTTGTTCTTGAGGCTGGCGGCGGCGACCGGTTCGCGCGCGCGGCGGCGTTCGTCATAGGCGAGGACGTCGGATTCCATTGCGGTGTCGTCGTAGCGTTCACGATGCACCACCACCGATGGCGGCAGGCGCATCGAGACGGGGCGGCGGAACACGGGCCAGCCGACCGTCAGCCCGGCGACGGGGTAGACGCCGGAGGGGAGGCCGAGCAAGGGACAGACTTTCTCGATGTGGCTGCGCACGTAGCTGATGGGGCAGGTGCCGAGTCCCACCGCTTCGGCGGCAACCATGAAGTGTCCCATCGCCAGCGTGCAATCGACCGCGGTGTTGAGGAAGGTGTCGAGGTTGTTGTTGGCGTGCGGCATGCCGTGGATGTCGCACAGGCGCTGGCCGCGGCGCATGTCGCCGCACCACACAAGGAACACCGGCGCTGAGGCGATCCAGTCCATGGTGCCGATCCAGTCGGCGATCTGCTTGATGCGCGCGGCGTCGCGCATAACCACGACGCTATATTGCTGCAGGTCGGATTTTGCCGGCGCCGACTGCGCTGCGGCGAGCAAGCCATCGAGCAAGGAATCGGGGACGGGTTCGTCGCGGTAGCGGCGGACGACGCGGCGGTCGAGCAATGGGGCGATTGCGTCGGGAACCTCGGCGCCGCGAATATCGATGCCGAAGCGTGCGCGCAACAACTCCGGTGCGTCTGCCATGACAGGTTCTCCCATTCCGCGCTCGTCACCCTTGCCGGAATGGCATCGCCGCGCAAGGCTGAGGCAACGCGGCGATGTGCCCGCGTGATGGGCGCGGAGGTGGGCATGTCCGCATCGTCGATCGATTTCTGGTTCACCATGGGCAGCACCTATACGTGCCTGACGGCGCTGCGTCTGGCGGATGTCGCAGAGCACTCCGGCCTGACATTCAACTGGCGTCCGTTCGACTTCCGCACGCTGTTGCGTGAAAGAAACTACTCGCCGTTTCCGCCGCAATCGCCCAAGACCGCCTATATGTGGCGCGACATCGAACGCCGCGCTGGCATGTACGGCTTCGAGATGCGCGTGCCTGCGCCCTATCCGGTTGCCGATTCGTGGCACGCCAACTGCGTGGCGTTGCTCGGCATGCAGGAGGGCTGGGGGCCGGACTTCGTTGCCGCGGCTTACCGCCGCTGGTTTCTCTTCCGTGAGGAGAACGGAGGCGAACCCAATCTGCGTGTGGCTCTCACGGAAGCCGGCCAGAATTACGACCGGGTCATCCCGATTGCACGCAGCGATAAGCTCCGGCGCGATCTGGAGCTTCAGACCGACGAGGCGCGGCGCCTGCGTCTCGTCGGGTCGCCGACATTCATCGTTGCGGGCGAGATGTTCTGGGGCGACGACCGGCTGCAAGACGCCATCGATTGGGCGAAGCATGGCCGGGTGGTGGGATGCGGATGAGGCGTCCTCCCTCTCGCTTTCGTCGTGCATGCCGAACTTGCCGGACGCCGCCACGCAGGCAAGTCTGTCCGCGCACGACCATCGGGGGACGCCAGAAAGGAGCCTGCCATGCCGAGCTTTCACCGGTCTGCTGATCTCGACATGCATTACGCGGTCGATGACTTCACCGATCCGTGGCGTGCGCCGCAAACGATCCTGCTGCTGCATGGCAATGCAGAGAGCGGGCTGGCCTGGTATGCCTGGGTGCCGAAGCTGGCGCGGCAGTACCGCGTGGTGCGCCCGGACATGCGCGGCTTCGGCCAGTCCACGCCGATGCCACGCGACTATCCCTGGAACCTCGATGGGCTGCTCGGCGATTTCTGTGCGCTGATGGACCATCTGGGGATCGCGCGGTTTCACCTCGTTGGCGCCAAGATCGGCGGCACCATTGCGCGTGCCTTTGCTGCTCGCCAGCCGGCGCGCGTGGTGACGCTAACGGTGGTGGGCACGCCGCCGCCATTCCGTCCCGGTGCGGCCGAGCGGGTGCCGGACCTGATTCGCGATTTCGAAGCCCGCGGCGTCACTGCTTGGGCGCGCGAGAACATGGGTGCGCGGCTGGGCAGCGGCTTTCCGCCGGAAGGGGTGGCGTGGTGGACGGAGTACATGGGCCGCACGGCCGCCTCCACGCAGATCGGGTTCATGGGGCCGATTGCCGCGGCTGACATAACGGCCGACCTGCCGAATATACGCTGCCCCACGCTGGTGATCGTCACCGAGCAAAGCGCGCTGGGCTCGGTCGAGGAAACCCGGGCCTGGCAGCAGCAGATTCCCGATTCCCGGCTGGTCGTGTTGCCGGGCAATTCGTACCATGTCGCCGCCACGCATGCGGATGCCAGCGCTGCGGCGACGCTGGACTTCATCGCCGCGTGTGGCCAAGGCGAATGATGCTGCTGATATCGCTACGCCGCGATCATTGTGAGCAATCGTTCAAGGTCGGGTTTCATCGCAGTAAAACGCCAGGCGTTGCTTTCAGTATCCTCGATCTCCTGAATCCGGCTCATCAAGACCATCTTCTGCTCAAACGCCGCGGTAACCTGGTACTGGGCTTCGGAGAACCAACCGACGGTTGCGACGACGGTGCCTGGGTCGCAAAAGACCGAGGCGTGCAGCCCGGAGCCGACCTCGCCCAGCACGCAATCGGCCGAACGGAACAAGGCGACCTGGTCAGCGAAGCTGAGTTCCTCTGGCCGCACGACGGCGAAGCCATGATCCTCGGCGAGATGTTCCATCGCTTCCCGTTTTTCGAAGATGCGACGGTAGCTGAACGTTTCGCGTTCCTGGTTGCGACGGGACAGGCAGATCCTGCGCTTTGGTGCTGACGCATCGCGATTGCCGAACTGGTCGTAGAATGCGCGCATGAAGGGATGCAGCACGTAGTTGCCATTATGGGCGAAACTGGGCAGACAGACTCGCGCGCAAACCAGCTTATCGTTATGGCGATGATACGGCAGGATGCGTTCAGGGGCGATGCCGCAAAAGGTTTCCATCATTGCCGTTGCCCACGCCGGCGTATCGGAGGGCAGCGGTACCACGAATTCATCCAGCGCGTCTCCCAGCAATCGCTGCGCTATGGCGATGCGTGGCAGGAAATCCAGCAGCCAGTGGCCGTAGATGGAGGAGCCGGGTCCGAACACCATCAGCACCGGCCGGTCTATCGCCACGATGTTGCACGGTGGCCTGGTGATCGGATGGTCGTGAAACTCCGGATCCGCCAGCCATTCCAACGCGGCGTCGGACGTGTGGACGCCCTCGTGCACGAAGCGGCCAGCGTGGAACGGGTAGCCGCTGCCGCAAATCTCCAGGTTTTGCAGGAAGTAGCATCCGATGGCAGGGACCTCCGCAGCAGGGCTCTGGTGCCAGGTCCACCCACTGTCCTCGCCGAGTTCGGCATAGGGTTGTCCCTGTCGGCTTTGCGCGGGTGGTGCCAGTTCGGCGAAGCCGCGCCAAGAGGACAGTGCCTCGGCGAGCGATGTCGGTGAGGCCAAGAGATGAATGGGAATGCTCGGGATCGCGCTCATGCCATGGTTCCTGTCGACGAAAACCCATGCAGAGGGGCAGATTTAGTACGGCGTTGGTAATTCAGTCGCGTATTTGCGTTAACCGGAGCAGCTATCCGGCATGTTATCTGCGGTAATTGTGCGATGGCAAAATAGATGCGAATTTAACGCTTGGCGCGATTTGTCGATGTTTATCTCCGGTGATCGGCAGATCGAGGATGATTCATGTACTTTGCAGAACACTGCAAGTCTCAAATTACGTCATCGCTTTAAGATGTATCTGCTGTCGCTGCTTGCGGTAGCCGCTGCCAATTCGTTCATCGGTGCAGGGGTGACCTCCTGGTCGTCCCGTAGGCCGGATTTCCTCCACTGCCGTGCCCAGGCATAAACGCCACCCGACGAACCGGAGGAGAAGCCGCCCATGCCCGCCCCGTACCAAGCTCACCGTGGACAGATCAAAGCCATCCTGCTGGCCTGGGGCATGCCGGAGGACAACGCCGAAGCCACCGCCGACATCCTGTCCTGGGCCGACCTGCATGGCGTGGACAGCCACGGTATGTCGATGCTCCCCGGCTATGACCGCCTGCGCCGCAGCGGGCGTGCGAAGATGGATGCGCGTCCACGGATCGTGCGCGAAACGCCGGTCTCCGCGCTGGTGGATGGCGATGGTGGACTGGGCCACGTTCCGGCGCGGTTCGGCATGCAGGTCGCGATCGACAAGGCGAAGCAGTCGGGAATGGCGATCGCTGCCGTACGCAATTCGGCGCATTTCGGTGCCACCGGTTATTATACGCTGATGGCTGCCAAGGTGGGGCTGATCGGGATGGCCTGCACCAGCGCGTCCAGCATCCAGGTGGCGCCGACGTTCGGCAAGGAAGCGAAGCTCGGCACCGACCCATGGTCCTTCGCCGCCCCCACCGCCGATGGCCGTCCCTTCTTGCTCGACATGGCGACGACCACGGTGGCGGCGGGCCGCATCCGCAACAAGGCAAACGAGGGTTTGCAGTGCCCGCCCGGCTGGGTGCTGAACAAGGACGGGCTGCCAAGCACCGACCCGCTGGAGGCGCGCGAGAAGGGTGGGTTCCTGACATCGCTCGGGGGTTCGCCGGAAAATTCCAGCTACAAGGGGTACGGTCTGGCGGCCATGGTGAATATCCTGGGGTCGTGTCTCTCGGGGGCGACGCTGATCACCGACCCGCTGCACACGAAGAAGCCGCAGGGCAACGATATCGGCCATTGCTTCATCGCGATCGATCCGGGATTGTTTCGTGACCCTGCCGATTTCTCCGCTGATGTCACGCGATTCTGCAACGACCTGCGTGCGACCAAGCCGGTGGATCCGGCGCAGCCCGTGATGGTGGCCGGCGATCCGCAATGGAACAACGCGGAGAAGCGGATGCGGGAAGGTATTCCGGTGGGGCCAGGCTTGCTGAACCAGGTGCGGCAGATCGCGCAGGCCTCTGCCGCCCCATGGTTGCTGGACTGAGGGTTGCTCTTCTGACGGCCTCGGCGTTCCGGTGGCAGAAAAACGATACCGCTACGCGGCTGTATCGCCGTGCCGGTTTCGAGGAGACCGGGCGCAGTCTGATGCGGCTGCGCCTCGCGAACGGAAAAGCGTCGTAACCGTCCGACTGCCCTGCCTGTGTTGCCGGGCGCGGCGGCGACCATTCAGTCCGGGCGGCCGCCTTTCCTTTCGGTCGAGGCCGATCCGCATTACGCTGCGGCCAACCAGAGAAGGTGCCCCATGAACGATCTCGCCTTGCCAGCGGATGCGCTGCTGGCCGCCGACCAGCGCCACCTGATCCACCCACTACACCACCCGAACGATCACGCCCAGGCGCGCATCTTCACCGAGGGCCGCGGTGCCATGTTGCGCACCAATGACGGGCGCGAATTCATCGACGGCCTGTCCTGCCTGTGGAACGTCAATATCGGCCACGGCCGCAAGGAGCTTGCAGACGCCGCGCAGAAGCAGATGGCGCAGCTCGCCTATGCGTCGGCCTATGCCGGTTTTTCCAATGAACCGGCGATCCGGCTGGCCGAGAAGATCGTGGAGCATGCGTATCCCGGCAGCCGGGCAGTGTACTTCACCACCGGCGGGGCGGAGTCGAACGAAAGCGCCTTCAAGTTCGCCCGCTATCACTGGAAGCGGCTGGGGCGGCCGAGCAAGGTCAAAATTATCAGCCGCGTGTACGGCTATCACGGCGTCACCCTGGCGGCGATGAGCGCAACCAGTCTGCCGGGCTACCAGAAGATGTTCGGCCCGCTGGTGCCGGAGTTCCTGCAGGTTGCGCCGCCCTATCCGTATCGGTGGCCGGGCAACGGCGATGCCGGTCTGGGCGCGGCGGATGCTGTGGAAGAGGCGATCGTCGCGCACGGGGCCGACAGCATCGCCGCGGTGATTGCCGAGCCGGTGATGGGCGCGGGCGGCGTGATCGTGCCGCCGGCCAGCTATTTCCCCCGGTTGCGCGAGATCTGCGACCGGCACGACGTGCTGCTGATTGCCGACGAGGTGATCACCGGCTTCGGGCGCACCGGGCGCTGGTTCGCGCTCGGGCATTGGGGCGTGGAGCCGGATCTGGTGTCCTTCGCGAAGGGCGTCACGTCGGGCTACCTGCCGTTGGGCGGCGTGATCGTGTCCAGGCGCGTGCATGACGTGATCGAGGCCGCGCCGGCGGACGAGAAGTTCATGCACGCGGCGACGTATTCCGGGCATCCGACCTGCTGCGCCGTCGGGCTGGCGAATATCGGCGTGATCGAGCAGGAGGGGCTGCCGGAGCGGGCTGCGGCGATGGGCAAGCGGTTGCTGGAGGGACTGGAGACACTACGGACCCTGTCGGTGGTGGGCGACGTGCGCGGGCTGGGGATGATGGCGGCGGTCGAATTGGTGGAGGACCAGGGGTCGCGCAAGCCGGCGACGGGCCTGGGCGCCCGTGTGGTTGCGGAATGTGGCAAGCGCGGCCTGATCATTCGCCAGCGCGGTGCCAGCGCGGGACCGCCTGCGAGTGGCGACTCGCTTTGCTTCGCCCCGCCGCTGATGACGCCGGAGGCGACGCTGGATCGGATCGTGCAGATCGTCGCCGAATCGATACAGGCTGCGGCATGAGGCACTGCCTCTCCCACTCTTCGGGTGGGAGAGGTCGATTGGGTCGCGAACCGAGGCTACCGAAGTTGGGAGGGTGCAGCTGATCGGGTCAGCCCAGTTGTCCCTGCGCTCTCGGTGATTGCGAGGAGCGACGCGACCAAGCAGTCTCGACCCGTTGGTCCTGCAATGGGCAACGCGAGCGAGGTTGCTTCGTCTCGCCACGCTTCGCTCGCGGTCCTGGCGAGAAAGTTTCCGGCACGGCCGGGCTTGACCCGACCATCTTCCCCAACTGATCCGGCGCGCACAGAAGCGTCCCGATCGATGCTGCGTCGATGGCCGGGTCAAGCCCGGTCATGACGAAAAACCTGTGGCGCGCTGCACTTTCATGCAGTGGCGGGTCGGCCGCTCCAGCCGGTGGTCGGCCCGCAATGACCTGTGGTGCTGGCGGTGGTGCCGCCTAGATTCCATTGCCCGGCGGTGGCATGCGATTGCCAGTCAGCACGGAAACGCTCTAGGCTTCGACAGACCGCAAAAGCAGCCATCGCCATGCAACGCATCAATGCAAAGACCCTGCACGCCTGGCTCGCCGACGGGCAGGAACTCGCCTTGCTCGACGCGCGCGAGGACGGCGAGTTCGGCGCCTCCCATCTGTTCTGGGCGATCCCGTGCGGCCTGGCCAAGAAGGAGATCCGCGCCCGCGCCCTGCTGCCGCGCATCGGCACGCGCATCGTCTGCGTCGATGACGGCCGTGGTTTGGCCGAGCGATTGGCTGCCTGGCTGGAGAGCATCGGTGCGTCAGACACAGCCGTGCTGGACGGCGGCACACCTGCCTGGGCGGCGGCCGGCTACGAGTTGTTTTCCGGCGTCAATGTGCCGTCCAAGGCTTTCGGCGAATGGGTAGAGCATCATTACGGCACGCAAAGCGTCGATCCGCCGGAGCTGAAACAGTGGCTGGATAGCGGGCGCAAGATGGTGGTGCTGGATAGCCGCACCTACGACGAGTTCATGCGGATGTCGATCCCGACCGGCATCAGCGTGCCGGGGGGCGAGCTGGCATACCGCATCGGCGACATTGCGCCTGATCCGCAGACCCTGGTGGTGGTGAACTGCGCCGGGCGCACCCGCAGCATCCTCGGCGCCGAAAGCCTGCGGCGCGCCGGCATTCCCAACCAGGTGGTAGCGTTGCGCAACGGCACGATGGGCTGGGAACTCGCGGGCTTCCGTTGCGAGCGCGGCCGCAGCGAGCATTTCGATCCGGGAACGCCGAAAACCCTGGCACTCGCGCTGGAACGCGCGACACGGTTTGCCGAGATGTCAGGCGTAGGCGTGATCGGCCCGCTGGATCTCGAACGGTTCGAGGAGGACTCCGGCCGCACGCTCTATGTGCTGGACGTGCGCGATCCGGCGGAGTTCCGTGCCGGCCACCGTCCCGGCAGCCGCAATGCGCCCGGCGGGCAGTTGGTGCAGGCGACCGACAACTGGGTGGGCGTGCGCAACGCACGCATCGCACTGGTGGACGATACCGGCGTGCGTGCGCGGATGACAGGCGCGTGGCTGCGCCAGATGGGCCATCGCAATGTGTTCGTCGTGGAGGGCGCGCTGGAGGCCTCGGGGTCGGCTGGCCGGATGCTGGCGCCAGTACCGGAGCTGGCGTGGCCGGTGCCCGCGATCGACGTGTCCGGACTGGTGGCGCTGCTGGATCGCGGTGAGGGGACGGTGGTGATCGACCTCGCGCGCAGCGTCGATTTCCGCGAAGGGCATATTCCGGGCGCGCTTTGGGGTGTGCGGTCGCGGCTGGCCGCGCTGGAGCCGCAGCTTGGCGGGGCAGGGACCGTGGTGATCACTTCGCCCGACGGGGGGCAGGCGCGGCTGGCGGTGGATGAGGTGAAGGGGCTGACAGGCGCAGAGGTGCTGGTCCTGGAAGGCGGCACCGATGCCTGGCATGCTTTCGGCCGGCCACTGGTCAAGGACAAGACCAATCCGCCTGATGAGAAGTGCATCGACGCCTATCTGCGGCCGTACGACCGGAATTCCGGGGTCGAGGAGGCGATGAACGCCTACCTGGTCTGGGAGATCGATCTGGTGCACCAGATCGAGCGGGACGATACGATCGGGTTTGGTGTTTGAGAAAACTCGTGCCGCACCGGCGCCCCGGATCATTCTTGAAGTTGAACATCCGTTGACCGGCCTTCTGCGCGGCCGGCGCGAGCGCTGCGGAACAGCTGTCCTGGCTGCATGACGTCCGACCGGAACTATGGGCCGGCGGCATTGGCTTGGGAAATCGGCCAGCGGGTCGCCGTAAGAAACGCGTGCCGACCGGATCACCCTCACCCTCGGTGTTTCGCACCTCGACCTCTCCCGCAAAGCGGGAGAGGTCATCTGCCGGTCAATATTCGCTCGACCAACTGCTTCACAGTGGGGACGAACCCGTTCGAATAGAACGGGTCCTTGGCGAAGCGGAATGCGTTGTGGCCGCTGAACATCAGGTTGTGGTCCAGCGCCCCGGGTTCGTCGGCCTCATGCGCGATGTTCTGCAGCGTCTTCTGGATGCAGAAACTGCGTGGATCGGGGCGCTTGCCGGTAGAGTGATCCGGTTCGTTCTGTCCCCAGTTGGAGAACCGGCACTGCGACAGACAGCCCATGCAGGCCACCTGATCGGCCAGAATCTCCTTCGCCTTGTCCGGCGTCACGAACACCAGCGTGGAGTCCGGCGTGCGGAGGGCTTCGGTGAAGCCCATCGCCTCCCATGACCGCGCGCGTTCCAGATCCGCTGGCGTCAGATAGACCCGCCGCTTGCGTGGACCGACGCCGAACTCCGCCACATGCTCGCCGACCGGCTCGGCGGTGTAGGCGACCTGGCGTTCGTTCCGCTCGCGCAATTCCTGGATGAAGCCGTTGTTCACGGCGCTCGAATAGAAACCGGTGGGGCTGAACCGGTTGAGGAAAACGTCGCCCTCCTTCAGCGTGCGCAGACGCTCTTTCCAGGCGTCGCCGATCGGGCTTTCCTTGGTCAGCAGCGGGCGCGTGCCGAACTGGAACGCGATCGGCCCGAGTTCCGGGTTGTCGATCCAGTCCTGCCATTCCTCCAGCCACCACACGCCGCCCGCCATGATGATCGGCGTTTCATGCAATCCGAATTCGCGCATGAGCTTGCGCAGGGCGAGAACGCGCGGATACGGGTCCTCTGGCTTGGTGGGGTCCTCGCTGTTCGACAGGCCGTTATGACCGCCGGCCAGCCACGGGTCTTCGTAGACTACGCCGCCGAGCAATGACGCCGCCTTGGAATAGGCACGCTTCCACAGCGCATTGAAGGCGCGGGCCGAGGAGATGATCGGATAGTAGTAGACGTTGAACCGGGTGGCGATCTCCGACAGGCGATACGGCATGCCGGCGCCGCAGGTGATGCCGTTGACGATGCCCTTCGCTTGCTCCAGCACCTCGGTGATGATGCGCTCGGCGGCGCCCATCTCCCACAGGATATTGGCATGGATGCGACCTTTGCCGGACGCCAGTTCGTAGGCACGCCGCGCCTGCGCCAGCGCGCCGCGGATGGCATAGGCCACCAGCTCCTCGTGCCGCTCCCGCCGCGTGCGGCCGCGGTAAAGCTGGGGGATTCGCCGGCCCTGGTCGTCGTAGCTGTCGGCGTTCACCGCGCTGAACGTGCCGACTCCGCCCGCCAACGCCCAGTTGCCGGACGAGATGCCGTTGGAAATGGACACGCCCTTGCCGCCTTCCACCAGCGGCAGGACTTCCACGCCCCCCATGCGGATCGCGTTGATTGCTTTCATGGTCAGATCGGCTTTGCCTGGTCACCAACGTGGACCGATTCGAACGGCATTTCCTCCTCCGGCGCCAGTTCCTCCTCAACAACGTTTCCCTTGAACAGGCCGGACGCCGACCACAGTCCCCGGTCGTCCGTTCGAACGATCCGCTTGGCCGGCCGTGTGCGGCGACGCTCGATCGTGCGAACCGTTGCCATCTGGTCCTGGACGTGCACCACCTGTCCCCGCCCGCGAACCAGCTCAAGCTGGCCCAGGTCGCGCCCGGTGTCGGGATCAGCAATATGCGGGCCTTCACCGAATACGAGGAATCGGTCGCCCAGTTTGACGCCGTCGGCGGCTCCGCGATTGATGACGACCTCCATGGCCGAATACCCGTCAACCACATGCACGACTTTCGCCAGCCTGGTCCGGACCCCTGTCTCATTCATTGAACCGAACCTCTATTCCTGCATCACTGAAGGCGATGGATGGCTTGATGACGAGTTGCGACAGTGTCACCGTGTCGCGCCGCCGAATGCGCTGCCATATTTCGGGATGGTTCGGCGTCTCGCGTAGGACCAGTACCTGGACCAGCCCGTTCTGCTGGACGTTCGCCACCCGGCCAATGCCTATAGCCCGCTCGAACACCTCATCGGCTCCCCAGTCAAGGGGTTCAGTATAGTAGATTGTGACGAAAATGTTAACACCGAAGAGGTTGGAGGCTTCCATCACCAGAGTGACGCCCGCGTCAAGCGCCTCTTCGCCTGTCTCCGGCACGGAGGCATGAAGGACCTTCGGCAACCGTCCGTGCGCACGATGCCTGGCAACAAGAATCAAATTACCCATCGTCAGCACGACTGTGAGTGCCCCAAGTCAGTCACCGCCAGCCAAACGATACCGACCTGCACTTTGGCGTTGGGCACGTAAAGTGGCCCGAGCAATGCCAGGAGGAAGGCGGCGCCGGTCAGGATCGGACCGAACACCGCCTTGAATGACGCCCACACGTCCCCCCAGACCCTGCCCACGGAGGATTTGGTTACTCCCCGATGACCGGTTGGTCGCTGTCCTGCGGCATCGGAGCTGGTTCGTATCCCTCGCGCCGCTCGCCATGCTCTCCCCGCTCGCGCCGCTCGCCACGGTCGAAACGGTCCCGCCGCTCGCCGCGGTCGCCGCGTTCACCGCCGCGATCGCGATCACCACGGCCCGGCTTGGCCCCGACTTGTTCAGTGATGTCGGCGCCGGTGGCCTGGTCCACCACCCGCATCGACAGCTTCACCTTGCCGCGCTCGTCGAAGCCGATGACCTTCACCTTCACCGCGTCGCCGACATTGACGACATCCGTGGTCTTGCCGACGCGGCCCTGCTGCAGTTCGCTGATGTGCACCAGTCCGTCGCGCGAGCCCAGGAAGTTCACGAACGCGCCGAAATCGGCGGTCTTCACCACCTTGCCGGTGTAGATGATGCCGATCTCCGGCTCGGCGACGATGCCGCGGATCCAGTCGATCGCCTGCTGCGACTGCAATGCGTCGGTGGCGGCGATCTTGATCGTGCCGTCATCCTCGATGTCGATCTTGCACTTGGTGGTCTCGACGATCTCGCGGATCACCTTGCCGCCGGTGCCGATCACCTCGCGGATTTTTTCGCGCGGCACGTTGATCACGGTGATGCGCGGCGCGGTTTCGGCGACGTCGCCGCGATGGCCGGCGATCGCCTTGGCCATCTCGCCCAGGATGTGCATCCGCCCTTCGCGCGCCTGCGCCAGGGCAATGCGCATGATCTCCGGCGTGATGGACGTGATCTTGATGTCCATCTGCAAGGCGGTGACGCCCGACTCGGTGCCGGCGACCTTGAAGTCCATGTCGCCGAGATGGTCCTCGTCACCCAGGATGTCGGACAGCACGGCGAAGCCGCGGTCTTCCTTGATCAGGCCCATGGCGATGCCTGCCACCGGGCGCTTCAGGGGCACGCCGGCATCCATCAGCGCAAGAGATCCGCCGCATACCGTCGCCATTGAGGAAGAACCGTTGGATTCGGTGATCTCCGACACCACCCGCAACGTGTAGGGGAACTTTTCCTTCTCCGGCAGCAGCGGATGGATGGCGCGCCAGGCCAGCTTGCCGTGGCCGATCTCGCGCCGGCCGGGCGAGCCGATGCGGCCGGCTTCGCCGACCGAGTAGGGCGGGAAATTGTAGTGGAGCATGAAATGCTCGCGGTACTCGCCCGCCAAGGCGTCGATGACTTGCTCATCCTGCCCGGTGCCGAGCGTCGCGACGCAGAACGCCTGGGTTTCGCCGCGGGTGAACAAGGCGGAGCCGTGGGCGCGGGGCAGGACATGCACCTCGGCGATGATGGGACGAATGCTTTTGGTGTCGCGGCCATCGATACGGATGCCGGTATCCAGGATGCCGTTGCGGACAATGTCGGCTTCGAGGTCGTGGAACATGGCGGCGGCCTTGTCCACGTTCAGGCTGTCGGCGGTCAGGGCCTCGTTCACCTGCTTGCGGACGGCATCGACCTTGTCGTGGCGGGCGCCTTTGTCGGGTTCCCTGTACGCCTCGGCGAGGCCGGTGCGGCCGAGTGCGTCCACGCGCGCCTTTAGCGCTTGCTCTTCCTCGGATTGCTCTGGCAGCGGCCAGGGTTCCTTTGCGGCACGCTCGGCCAGTTCGATGATCGCCTGAATCACCGGCTGGAAGCTCTCATGGCCGAAGGTGACGGCGCCGAGCATGACGTCTTCGCTCAGCTCCTGCGCTTCGGATTCCACCATCAGCACGCCCTCGGAGGTGCCGGCGACCACCAGGTCGAGCTGGGTGTCCTTCAGCTGGTCGGCGGTGGGGTTCAGGATGTACTGGCCGTCCTTGTAGCCGACTCGGGCGGCGGCCACGGGCCCGAAGAACGGGATGCCCGACAGGGTCAGCGCGGCAGAGCACCCGATCATGGAGACGATGTCGGGGTCGTTCTCCAGGTCGTGGCTCAGGACGGTGGCGATGACCTGGACCTCGTTGCGGAAATTGTCCGGGAACAGGGGGCGGATCGGGCGATCGATCAGGCGGGATTTCAGGGTTTCCGCCTCACTGGGACGGCCCTCGCGCTTGAAGAAGCCACCGGGGATCTTGCCCGCGGCGAAGGCTTTCTCCTGGTAGTTCACCGTGAGCGGGAAGAAGTCCTGGCCGGGGCGGGAGGTTTTCACCCCCACCGCGGTGCACAACACGATGGTGTCGCCGTAGCTGGCGACCACGGCACCGTCGGCCTGGCGGGCGATCTTGCCGGTTTCCAGGACGAGCCTGCGTCCTCCCCAGTCGAGTTCTTTACGGAAATAGTTGAACATTCATGTGTCCTTACAGATGCGCGGCGTCGGCGGACGGCATGCCGGACGATCTGGCTTCGGTCCCTTCGGGGCGGGAGGCGGCGTCTCGGGTCGCATGGAGAGGGCTGCGCCGTGGGCACAATGGCTGGGCGCAGCCGCGGCCATGTGGCCGGAAACGCCGTCGCGGTTCCCACTCTCGGGGGTGTGCCGGATCGGCGGTCTGTCGGTCCGCCGCGTGACGCGGCGTTTGGGGGCGTTCAGCCTGCCCCCTTTGGGCGTTGCCCCGTCTCACCATGAGGCCGGGGGTGGGCGCCGGAAGTCTGCCATATAGGGGCAGGCGCCGGCTATTTCACGTCAACGTCATGGCCTGTCCCGGCGATCTGCCCTCGGCTGATCGGGAGGCCGTTCAGGGCGCCCGATCATGGATGCGCAGATGGCCGGATCGGGCGCGGCCATTGTTCGTCACCGCCGCAGGTTGAGCCGGCCGATCAGCGATTCGTAGCGGCGGCTGTCCTTGGCTTTCAGGTAGTCGAGCAAGCGCCGGCGCCGCCCGACCAGCATCAGCAGGCCGCGCCGCGAGTGGAAATCCTTCGCGTGGGTCTTCAAATGCTCGGTCAGGTTGCTGATGCGCTCGGAGAGCAGGGCGACCTGCACTTCCGGGCTGCCGGTGTCCGAGGGGGCGGTGGCGTATTCGCCAATGAGCGTCGTGCGGCGCTCCGCGGTGATCGACATCGGGATTGTCTCCTTGCTTGGGGCGGAACTCCGGGTAAAGGCCGCGCCGGGATGTCGGCCAGCGCGGTCACGGCCGGAGCCGAATTGGCGGGGTATCGTCGGTCGTGGCTGATTTGTCCAGTGGGCCAGCCCGATCTGGGCCAGCCCGATCTGGGCCAGCCCGATCACTCTGCGGCGGCGAGGGCTTTTTGGAGGCCCTCGGGGTCGGCGCGGATGGCGCGCAACAAGGTCCACGCCGGGCCGCTCGGTTTCTTGGCGCCGCGCTCCCATTCCTGCACCGTCCGGATGCTGAATTCATACGCGGCGGCGAACTCCGCCTGCGTCAGGACGCCCACACTACCTGACCCCGGTATGGCTTAAGCGCGATGTCCTGTCGAAGTATTACATATTACAATCAACCCGATAAATTTTCTGTTGAAGACGGATATTTGCGCTGCGGTTCGCTCTGGGGCGTCCAGATTGACAACAATATGCCCAATCATGTGGTCGTCTACCTCGGCGACCTTGGGCGCAATCTGCAATATGAGGAGCAGGCATATTGGAAGCATTTTAACATAACGCCCGGTGGGCGACAGCCTAGCAAGACGAACTTTCGTCGCTCGTTCCATGCCGAATTCTCTAATCCATCAGAGCCAGACCTGGTCTTTGAGCAAAGCTATACGCAACCGAATGAAGCGTGGTTAGCAAGGTTGGGGTGGCTATTATTTCGTCCACTACACGACGATGATGCACATATCCTTGATCAGTTTCGAATTCCAGTCTCCGAAAGTCTCGGGGAATTTGAAGATCAGGTCCTGTCCTTGGTCAAACTGGTCATCGATTCGCTCAACGAGGTGGAACTGGCGAAAGCATGCGGGGGCGCCCTGCCTGACGAGAGGGGCATAGGGAAGCTGGAAAGGTTTTTGCAGGGGCAAGGTTACCACAATGTTAGTCGGGACATTGTTGTTCTGCGCCTTCTTCAACGGCTGCGCTGTCCGGCCCGATCGCCCCGCAAGGCTTCCAGCCGGTTGCCGGACGGGGTTCGCAGATCCGCTAGCACCTTCGCCGTATCCAGCATGCGCAGCTTCCGGGGCGCGGCATCAGCAATATCGCTGGGAAAACCTTTCGGAGCCTTTCCGAGGAAAACCGCTGCTGTCCGTTTGTCCCGGAAGCTGTCCGTTTGTCCCGCTTGATATCACTTGTCCCGCTTGATATCACGGGTGTTCTGTAGCACAGAACAGCGGGAATGGCGAGTCGGCCGTTCGGACCGCTGATTTGACAACTCCCGCACCCCCACCGCCAACTACCCGCCCTTCAGCGCAGCGGAACCCGCCCGTGCCAGCAAAAACTCTCGGCTTCTCCCCCGCCCGCCTTGCGCGCCTCGATGACGTGATGCGCCATCGCTACGTCGAGACCGGCCGCCTGCCCGGCATCATCACCACGATCTGGCGCCGCGGCGAACTCGCCCACACGGGCCTTGCCGGCCACGCCGACATCGAACGCGGCAAGCCGATGCGCGAGGACGCGATCTTCCGCATCTACTCCATGAGCAAGCCGATCACCGCCGTGGCCCTGATGATGCTGGTGGAGGAGGGCGCACTCGGCCTGGACGACGACGTCGCCACCCACATCCCCGCCTGGAAGGACCTGGGCGTCTATGCCACCGGCGCACCCGGCTTGGTGCCCACCGCCGGCCCGGCCTTCCTCACCACGCCACCAAAACGCCCGATGAAGGTCATCGACCTCGCCACCCACACCTCCGGCCTCACTTACGGCTTCCTGAACCGCACCGCCGTCGATGCCGCCTATCGCCGCACCAACATCGCAGGCTTCAACGCGGAGGGCGGCCTCGATGCGATGGTGCAAAACCTGGGCGGCCTGCCGCTGGAATTCTCCCCCGGCACCGCGTGGAACTACTCTGTCGCGATCGACGTGCTCGGCTACCTGGTGCAGAAGCTCAGCGGCCAAAGCTTCGGCGAGTTCCTGCGCACCCGCTTGTTCGAACCGCTGGGCATGCAGGACACCGCCTTCTGGTGCCCCCCGGAAAAAACCGGCCGCCTCACCACCTGTTACATGCCGCGCGAGGGCGGCGGCATCAAAGTGCAGGACGATGCCGGCGCCAGCATCTTCGCTGCCCCGCCCAAACTTGAATCCGGCGGCGGCGGCTTGCTCTCCACCGTGCACGACTACATGCGCTTCTGCCGCATGATGCTGAACGGCGGCACGCTGGACGGCGTGCAGATTCTCAGCCCCAAAACGGTCGCCCTGTTCAGCCTGAACCACCTGCCGGACAACCAGCAACTGGCCGACCTGGCGCCCCCCGGCAATTTCAGCGAATCGGGCTATGCGGGCATCGGGTTCTCGCTCGGCTGCGGCGTAACCGTTGATGTCGCAAAAACGCGGCTGCCGGGGACGCCGGGCGAATATTTCTGGGGCGGGGCAGCGTCCACCGCGTTCTGGATCGATCCGCGCGAGGACCTGGCCGTGGTGTTCATGACGCAGGTCATGGGCAGCGACGTGCGCCTGACCTTGCGCCGCGACCTCCGCACGCTGGTCTATGCGGCAATGACAGAGTCGTTCGCCTGATCCGGGCAGGACGGCCCATCCACGCGACCGCCCCTGGCCGCCCCTGGCAACAGCCTCTCCGCCCGCGCGGCCCTACAGCACCCGCTCGGGCTTCAGCATGCCGTCTTCCAGGCGGGCCAGTCCGATCACGCGGCCCCCCGCCATGGCGCGCACCAACCCGCCATCGGGATTGGCGCGGTCCGGAATACGGCCCATGAGCGTGACCAGGCTGATCGCCTGGCCGTGCCCAAGGTCGCTGGCCTCCACCTCGGTCAGGGCCAGCGCCGGGATGTCGGCCAGCGCGGTCGCGACCGGAAGCAGGAGGTCCGGTGAGGCGGGCGCCAGATCGACGCTGGCGGCGATTTTGTCCAGGGGAATGGCCTGGGCTTCGGTGAACGGGCCGACGCGCAGGCGGCGCAGGGCGGCGACGTGGCCTAGCGTGCCGCAGGCAACGGCCAGGTCGCGCGCCAGGCTGCGCATGTAGACGCCCTTGCCGGACGTGACGTCGAACATGGCATGGTCCGGGTCCGGCCGGTCGATCAGGTCGAACCGGTCCACCCGGGCAGGACGCGGCTCCAGGACCGGAGCGCGGCCCTCGCGGGCCATGTCGTAGGCGCGCTCGCCCGCCACCTTCACCGCGGAGAAGGCGGGCGGCGTCTGCATGATGTCGCCACGGAATATTTCCAGCACCGATTCTATCTCGTCGTTGGTGGGGCGGGCGTCTGATGTGGCAGTGATCTGGCCGTCGGCGTCGTCGGTGTCGCGGGCTTCGCCGAAGCGAAGGGTGAAGCGGTAGAGTTTGGTGCCGTCCATCACGTAGGGAACGGTCTTGGTGGCGGCGCCGAACGCGATCGGCAGCACGCCGGTGGCGAGCGGGTCGAGCGTCCCGCCATGCCCGGCCTTCTGCGCGTCGAAAGCGCGGCGGACGCGGTTGACGACGTCGGTGCTGGTGAGGCCGGCCGGCTTGTCGATGATGAGCCAGCCGTCGAGCGGACGGCCACGCGGCTTGCGGCGGGGCATTGCAGGCGTTCCTGGTGAGAGGGGGTGCGCTATGCCGCCCCGAGGTTCACAACGTCAACGCCGTGTCCGCCAGATCGGCGATGGTGCGTGCGAGCAAGCTCGCGCCAGCCGTCGGTGCAACGGAACTGCATTCGGGCAGGGTGATGCGGCGGAACGCCTTCACCGGTGGAACCCGGCGTGACATTTGTCGGACCGTCGTGACTCCGCATTGCATTGGTGCGGCGGTCGCGCTTTCCTACGCGGCCACGCAACAAGGGGAGAACGCCGATGGCCGAGCTGATGGGTGGTTGCCTGTGCGGCGCAGTACGCTACACGGTGAGCGGTGATGCCGCGTTTGCCGGGCTCTGCCATTGCCGCAACTGCCAGCGGTATACCGGGTCGTCGTTCGAGCCGGTGATGGCGTTTCCGTCCGCCGCTGTCAGCGTGCAAGGCGAGCTGAAAACTTATCAGGACACCGGCGACACCGGTCAGGCAGTGTATCGCCGCTTCTGCCCGAACTGCGGTTCGGGAATCATCGCGGAGGCGGCCGTGATGCCGGGCATGACGATGGTGCTGGCCGGTTCACTTGACGACAGCTCGGCGTTCAATCCGGCGGTGGAAATCTATTGCAGCAGCGCCCAGCCCTGGACCCAGGCCACGGCCGAACGGCAGCGCTTCGCGAAAATGCCTGGCTGATTCGCTAGTGTTCTGACTCTGACACTTTGATCTCACAGCGGACGGCAAAACCGGCCTGCGACCCCAGGCTCGACAGGATCGAAATGTCAGGGTCAGAACACTAGGAACAGGGGCTGCCGCGGGCACTTTGATGCCCGCCGTGCCGGCGTATGGTTCCAGGCGATGGAGGCGTCGGTGGTGGCGGTTCCCTTGCCGTCCTACCGCTCGAAGCAAGCGGGCGTGGCGCCTTACAGCCCCGCCCGCGCCAGCCGCATGATCGCTCGCGCGCAGGCCTGTGCCCGTGGCACCAGGCTGTCGATCCGCAGGAACTCGTCCGGGCTGTGTGCCTTCCCCCCTACTGGCCCCACGGCGCAGAGCGTTGGCGCGCCCATCGCGGCGGTGAACCCGGAATCCGCGCAGCCGCCGGTGAACTCACCGTCGGTCGTGAAGCCGGTATCGGCCGCCGCGGCCACGTAGGTTTCGAACAACTTCCGGGATGCGGCGGTCTGGTTCAGCGGCAGGAACTCACCTTTCACGGTGAGCTCCGTGCGGGTCCCCGCCACGAAGCTGCGTTCCACGATTGAGGCGATTCGCGCCATCACGTCGTCGCGGTCTGACGCGTTCGTGTAGCGCAGGTCGATCTCGCCTTCGGCCCAGGGTGCTACCGTATTGACGCTCTGCCCGCCGTGGACCAGGCCGACGTTCAAAGTTGTGCCGCGGGCCTGATCGGTCAGTGCGTGGATCGCCTGCACCTTATGCGCCAGCTCTTCGATAGCGCTGATGCCGTCGGCGAAATTGGCACCGGAGTGCGCGGCCTTGCCGGTAATGCGGAACGCCATGAACACGCCGCCCTTGCGCCCGGTCACCACGTTGCCGGACAAGCGGCCCGGCTCGCTGTTGAACACAACGCGAGCATGTCGGGCTTCGGCCTCGATCACAGCGCGGCCTTCCGGGCTGCCGATCTCCTCGTCACCGGTGAACAATCCGAGCAAGGGTGCGGGCGTGCCGCCGAATTTGGCGAAGGCGGCGAGGACGAAGCAGTTCATCACCAGCCCTGCCTTCATGTCGGCAACGCCTGGGCCATGAGCGATGCCGTCGCGAACGGTGAAGGGGCGGCGCTTGGCCTCGCCATTGGGAAATACGGTGTCGCGATGGCCCATCAGTATGATGTTGCCTCCGGCATTGCCGGCCGGGCCGTCCCATGGCACCGCGGCGCGCAGGCAGTCGCCATGGTTGCGTTGGGGCAGCACCTCCACCGGGATGCCGTGCGCGGCCATGAAGCGACGGACGATGGATCCGACGGCGTCGATACCCGGCTTGTTGTAGCTGCCGCTGTCGGTGTCGACCATGTCCCGCAGCATTGCGAGCATGGCCGTCTGCTGCCCGGCAAGCCAGGCGGTGATTTGGGATTCGACAGTCATATGCGTCGGGCCTCCGGCCGGTTAACCCCAAGGAGATGGGGCCATTCACCATAGGAGACTGTCCGACCTGGACGCTATTCCGTGCCGCCGCGAAAGCTTGGCGTTATAAGTACGTCGTTAGCTGATTATTAGGAAGGCTGGCTGAAATAAGTGTTTCGCGGTTGCGATTGACCGCCAATCGAAAGTGGGGACGTTGCGAAATAAACGTTGGAGCACAGGAAGAAATCAGGACGATATCTATAAATCCCATAATTATCTCATATTCAGGACGAACCCGGTGGTTATACCGGCGCTGTTGTTGGCCAAAATGCGCTATTCGTCGCGTTTAAAATGGGTTTACGATTTGACGCCAAAGTAACGTTAAATCAACGACAAAAAATCCTTAATTCGGGATCATTGCACCCATGCCGACGGGGGCAGAGCGGCCCTTTGTGGCGACCACGACCAATAATACCAGTCGAAGGAAGGGCCGGAACAATGTTGCTCTCGATCTCCACTGACATCACTGACAATTGTCAAGTTCGCCTCGGCGGCTGCGC